>MDSZ01158091.1_pt1 | contig 50528 bp, 46 predicted proteins | sample 811201 | NCBI WGS metagenome assembly MDSZ01 (sample SAMN05326647, study PRJNA326480) | marine metagenome | isolation source: seawater | place: Indian Ocean: North | collected 2010
AGATCGTAGCGAGCTGCGACTGAATTAAAAACCGCTGCGACACGCTCTGATTTTTCTGATCTGGGTATTTGGCTGTATCCAAAGTGTGTGAGCTTATCTTTGTTTTTTTCCATCTGCCATGTCCGCAGTGGTTTTAGATTGCTTTAGTTTACGCTTGTGGTCAGTCGACTGCTATAAACTGTGGTTCCCTTGATTTGCCTTCGCTTTGCAAATTTGCCAGATATCCCTCCCATCGGCTCTCATGGTTGGTCGCGAGCTCATAAAGATAATCCCAGGAAAATATCCCTGAGTCGTGGCCATCAGAAAAAACGATCTTTAAAGCGTAATGGCCCTGCGGTTCGAGATCCTTGAAAACTACGTAACGTTTTCCGTGCTGTAACACAGCTTGATCGGGAGAATGTCCTTGGACTTCGGCGGACGGCGAAAAGACGCGCAAATATTCGGCAGAAAGAGTATAAGCCTCATTATTTGGAAACTTCAGTTCTAGGGTGGCGGACTTTCGATGGACGTTGATACTGGAAGGTTTCATTGCTTAGAGGATATAGCGAGAGAGGTCGGAGTCGCCTGAAAGGCTTTCGAGCTGTTTGTTTACATAATCGGCGTCTATGTCAAAAGTATCTTCGCCACCGTCGGTAGCGTTAAAGGAAAGATCCTCAAGTAGCCTCTCCATCACAGTATGTAGTCTTCGCGCCCCTATATTCTCTGTACTTTCGTTGACCTGCCAAGAAATTTCTGCAATTCGGTGTATAGCATCTGCTGTAAATTTTAGATCCAGTCCTTCAGTTTTCATCAGGGCCTGATACTGATCAACCAGGGAGGCATTTGGTTCAGTCAGTATACGTTCGAAGTCATCTATATCAAGAGCGTTGAGCTCAACACGAATAGGCAGTCGACCCTGCAGTTCTGGTATAAGGTCAGAAGGTTTGCTTAGGTGGAATGCGCCGCTCGCAATGAAAAGAATGTGATCGGTTTTAACCATCCCGTACTTGGTGGAGACATTAGAGCCCTCGATCAAGGGTAACAGATCGCGTTGTACGCCTTCTCTCGAAACATCTGCGCCGCTTTGCCCAGCGCGCTTTGCGATTTTATCCATTTCATCAAGGAAGACTATGCCGGTTTGCTCAACTGCTTCGATCGCTGTGCTGCGCAGTTCGTCCTCATTAATCAATTTGTTCGCTTCTTCGTCGGCGAGTCGGCGTAAGGCATCTTTGACCTTCAGTTGCTTGGCTTTCTTATTGCCTGGGTTCATCGAAGAAAACATGTTTTGGAGCTGGCTAGTCATTTCCTCCATGCCCGGTGGCGCCATGATTTCTACGCCGATGGAGTTGGCTTCTAACTCAATCTCAATCTCTTTGTCATCGAGCTCACCTTCTCTGAGCTTTTTCCGGAACATCTGGCGAGTAGATGTTTCCGGGTCCTTTGTATTAGACCGAGGTGGGGTCAGCAAGGCATCAAGAACTCTTTCTTCTGCGGCTTCATAAGCTCTGGGTTCCGCCTGATGAATTTGTTGTTCGCGCAGTAGTTTCACTGCTGCCTCCATAAGGTCACGCACGATCGATTCAACGTCCCGTCCTACGTAACCCACTTCTGTGAATTTAGTCGCTTCAACCTTGATAAAAGGTGCGCCCGCAAGCTTGGCCAGGCGCCGTGCAATTTCTGTTTTACCTACACCGGTTGGCCCTATCATTAGTATATTTTTAGGTGATATCTCGTTGCGCAACGCTTCATCCAAACGCATACGACGCCATCGGTTTCGAAGCGCGATCGCTACCGCACGCTTGGCTTCGTTCTGGCCGATTATGTATTTGTCGAGATCGTGCACGATCTCTCTTGGCGTCATGTTTGACATGTTGGCTCGCTAGCTGGAAATAGTTTCTATGGTATGTTCGTTGTTCGTATAAATGCATATGTCAGCCGCGATAGCCAAGCTCCTTTCGACGATATCCCTGGCTTCCAGTTCAGTGTTTTTAAGGAGCGCCAGGGCAGCTGATTTGGCATACATACCGCCAGAGCCTATTGCCATGATGCCATCGTTTGGCTCGATCACGTCACCATTGCCGCTTATGATCAGTGAATGCTTTCTATCGGCTACGACTAGTAGCGCCTCAAGATGACGCAGAGCCCTGTCTGTACGCCAGTCCTTGGCGAGCTCAACGGCTGCCAGAACGAGGTTTCCCTGGTGTTTCTCTAGCTGACCTTCAAAACGCTCAACGAGAGTGAACCCGTCGGCCGTCGCGCCTGCGAATCCCGCGATTACTGCGCCCTTGTGCAAGCGCCGAACTTTTCGGGCATTTGCTTTCATAACCGTGTCGCCAAGTGTTACTTGACCGTCCCCGCCGATCACGACGGTGTCGTTCTTACGTACGGAAAGTATGGTTGTCCCTTCGAATTGCTGCATAAGAGGGAGATGGGGTCAGTTCGTCGTATTTCAAGCGTAATTTTATAGTGGCACTTTAAAAGGTAGAGAGGAAATCTGTGCTTGGGAAAGTTTATCCTGGGCTCGGTTGCGCTGCAGTTCATTGTCGAACGGGCCAACGATTACTCTGTGTTGTTTCTGTTCGGCGACTTCAGCAGTAACAATCCTCGCGTTCAGTCCCAGGAGAATGAGCTCTGCGCGCCGTTGGTTCGCATCGGTAGGTGATTTGAAAGAACCTGCTTGCAGTGCCCAAGAAAATTGTTCAACGACGACTTTGTCACCGGTTTTGCTGTACTCCTCGACAATAGGCACTACGGATTTGGGGAAAATTTCGTAGAAGTCGTACCGCATTTCGTCATCTGCCTCTAACTTAGGTTGGGCCATTGGGCCTTCATTGATCTTTATCATTGATTCTGGCTCAGGAACGAGGTGCCAGAGCCAAGCAAGGCTGCAGATAAAAATACCCAGCACGAAACCTGCGAAAAATATAATGCTACCAGATATGCGGCTTTCCATGGTCGGTGCTGTCCTATGATGCTTGGCAAAGTCCTTTGGCATAGTTAGGTTTGATTCTGGATCAGAAGGTTTAATTGTAGCAGGGCATCAGAAAAGATCGACAGGATCGACGTCGACGGACCAGCGCACCTTTCGTGTTAGCTTTGACTGCTCAGCTAGAGCAATTCGTTTGGAGAGTTCCTTACGCAGCGAGTTGCGGTCCTTTGATGTCAAAATTATGAGATAGCGAAATTTTCCAGCTTTTTTTTCCATAAGAGCTGGAATAGGACCCAAAAGATCGACGGTAGCTGTATATGTTTCTTCGGTGAGGATGGATTCGAGAAAGTTTTGGGCCAGTTCAGCTGTATTCGCCTCTGCCCTTATTAATGCATGAAAGTGGTAGGGTGGAAGTTGCTGAAGAAGCCTTTCTTTCAAAATTTCTTTCGCAAAAGCGCTGTAACCTTCGTCAATTAGTTTCTTGAGCAGAGGCTGCGATGCAAACTCTGTCTGGATCATCACGCGGCCAGGTTTCTCCGCTCTGCCGGCTCTTCCTCCAACCTGCAGAATTAACTGCCCGAGACGCTCTAGAGCTCTATAATCGGTTGAATAAAAGGCGTTGTCGATATCGAGTATGGCGACTAGCGTTACATCGGGGAAATGATGTCCTTTTGCCAGTAGTTGCGTGCCGACGAGGATCGCGGGGTCACCTCGGTTAACCCGGTTGATTAAAGTTATCATTGAATCCTTGCGGCGCGTCGAATCACGGTCAATTCTTAGGACTGGAAAACTTTTGAAAAGAGTTTTCAGTGTTTGTTCAATCCTTTGCGTGCCTAGGCCAATAGCGGCAACCTGATGTTCTCCACATGCTTGGCAGAGATTGTTGTGGGGTCGTATAGTGCCACAATGGTGGCAGACTAATTCGTTCTGTTGCAGGTGATAGGTTAGGCGGGCATCACAGCGTGGGCATTGAAAGATCCAGCCGCAACTAGAGCACATCATGACTGGAGCAAAACCTCTTCTGTTCAGAAACACCAAGACCTGATTACCGCTTTGTAATTCTTGATTGATGCTATTTATCAGTGGCTGTGTTAGCCCTTCTCTTTTCTCAATATGGCGAGTGTCGACTAACTGGTAATGTTCCTGCGTTGAACCTTGAGGTCGCTGAGACAGAAAGAGATGTTGATATTTTTTAGCTTCTACATTGCGAAGGCTTTCGAGCGAGGGTGTAGCGGAACCGAGGACAACACTGCAGGACTCAAATTGACCGCGTATCACAGCAAGATCTCGAGCCGAATACCTGAACCCATCTTGCTGCTTGTAAGATGTGTCATGCTCTTCGTCGACGATAATGATTCCGGGATTAGCTAATGGCGCGAAAACGGCGGATCGAGTACCAAGGACAATACCTACACTTCCCTCTTTGGCGCGTAACCATCCTTTGGCCCGCTCGCGCTCGCTGATCGACGAATGTAGGACGGCGATTTCAACGTTAAAACGGGCTGCAAATCGGGTAATGGTCTGAGGAGTCAAACCAATTTCCGGAACCAATACCAGAGCCTGACGACCAGCGTTAAGTAAAGGTTCGATGAGCTGGAAGTAGACTTCTGTCTTCCCGCTTCCAGTCACACCCTGGAGTAGGTAGTTTCCTGTTTTTTGCATGTTCCTCAATGCAAATTGTTGTTCGTAATTGAGCAAGATTCCTTCATCGTTTACGGCTTTAAGTTGGAACTTCGACGATTGATCAAATGAGGATGATTGCCAGGTAGCCCAGGCTTTGCTGACCAGTGCCCTTATAGTCGCGCTTTTGATGTCTGCGGTTTTCAGCTCATTCCTCTCCAGATTTTTGGATTGCAGCAACTTGAGGAGATGTCGTTGGGCGGGTGCTCGCTTGAGCTCGTTTAGCTTTATCTGCCTGCCTTTTCTAGTGAGGCAAAGATATTCAACAGTAGACCTAGGATTGACGCCTTTTCGGATTAGCCCGGGGAGGGCATTGCTCACCACTTCTCCTATCGGATGGTTGTAGTATGTTGCCGCCCATCTGCAAAGTTTCAAAATGGATGAGGTCATGCTGAAATCGGGAGGCATCACCTTTATCACTTCGCGTATCTTCTGATCTGAGACTTTTGAAGAGGAGTCTAGGCTTGTGATCACGCCAACGAGTTTCCGGCGGCCAAAGGGAATTGTCACAGGAGATCCCAAGGTCGCTTGCTGATCAGATTTAAGACGGTATTGAAAAGTCTTGCGCAGAGGAGTTGGGACTGCAACGGAAACGTATTTTTTAAACTCCCTCATGGGTCCTGAAGCTTGCTGAAATAGTAATTATGCCATTGCTTGCGATTCGGGGCTCATCTGGTATCATGCGCGTCCTCCGAGATCGAATGACCACAGCATGAAACCGGGAATCCATCCAAAGTATGAAGAAATAACCGCGACTTGTAGTTGTGGTAACGTGATAAAGACTCGATCTACCGTATGCGAAGATATTCACCTTGAAGTTTGCTCAAAATGCCATCCGTTTTATACGGGTAAGCAGAAAGTAATCGATTCCGCAGGTAGGATAGACCGCTTTAACAGACGTTTTAAACGAAACTAGAGCCTGTTCTCTTTCCAAAATCGTCGACCATGCAGCTCGCAGAGGGATTCTAGTCTCTACTCATCCCTCAGCTAGAGTTTTAGTATCACTGGAATGGTATGGTGCGATGGGTGAGGTTGTTATGCAACTTTCTTTTAATCGGAACGCGTGTTCATACATCCACCTAAGGAAATTGAATCTCCATTAGGCTCAGAAGATCTGTTGGCTGATGCTGGTACTATCGATTTGCTGATCAGTACTGGACTCAGTCGGTGCGCGTTCGGCTCTGAATATTTCAAAAATCCCATCAGGGTCAGCGGGGCTTGTTCTCAGCCCGGTGTCCGGATCAATCTTCACAGAGACGATACCGTCGGGGCGCGGCAGGATCTTAGATTTAGACTGGTCTGGTAGCGCACTTTCCATAAAATCGATCCAGGTCTCGAGCGGCGTTGTAGAACCCCATTCGCTATTCCCAACAGGACTATTATCGCTGAAGCCAGCCCAAGCGGTTGCGACCAAATCCGGCGTAAAGCCTGAGAACCAGATATCAGCATCGTTCGTTGTCCCGGTTTTGCCGCGAAGATCGTCTCTTTTTAGGCTTCGGAGCGCTTTAGTGCCAGTACCCTTCCGAATCGCGTCCGAAAGCATGCTATCCATGATATGGGAGACTCGAGGTTCGATCACCTGGGCCGCCTTATTAAACCCTTCGCAGTTCTTTTGACAAGCAACTTTGGGCTTTGCTTTAAATAAGACATCGCTATTGATGGAGCCCAGTTCCCGCAGCAGGTAGGGCTCTATTTTGAACCCTCCATTTGCAAATGTTGCGTAGCCTGTAGCCACTTCAAGTGGGGTTAATGCTATTGTACCGCCACCGAATGCAAGCTGCAGATCGCGTGGAAAACCCGATGTGTCGAAGCCGAATCGGGATACATAGTCAATAGCGTTTTCGGCACCATAATCTAAGATGACGCGGATCGAGACGAGATTGATAGAACGATACAGGGCCTCTCGTAATCGAATATTACCCTTAAAATTGTCGCTAGAATTCTTGGGTCGGTATGCCTCTTCGAGTTCACCGCCGTCGAGGACCATAGGCGCGTCATTATAGATTGAAGCAGCAGTCAGACCATTTTCAAGGGCGCCAGCGTAGTAAAAGGGTTTAAAGTTCGATCCAGGTTGACGGCGCGCTTGCGTAGCATGGTTGAACTGCTTGGCCTCAAAATCGAAGCCTCCGACGATTGCTCGAATGGCACCATCGTAAGGATCAAGAGCGACCAGGGCACCTTGAATTGCGGGGATCTGGCCGAGTTTCAGAGAGTTGTCGGCCATTATTTCGTATCGAATGACATCTCCGATGCCTACGATATCATTTGCTTTTTTTGGGCGTGCGCCACGTCTATCAACGTTCAGGTAAGGACGTGCCCACGCCAGACCAGACCAAGGAATGGTTAGTTTGGCATGACTTTGCGTCAGTATTTCGATGGAATCTTCATTTACCTGAGTGACGATCGCTGGAAACTGTTTGCCGAAAGTCTTAAGCGAATCCAGCGTATCCAGCCAATTTTTGGGATAGCCGTATACAGGCGCGGCTATAAACTCATCTGTGCCAGCGATTCGTCGATAATCGGGTCCGCGGTAGCCGTGTCTGCGATCATATTCCAGTAATTTATTTTGGATAGATGCCTCAGCCGCTACCTGCATTTTGCTTGATATAGTTGTATATGCAAGCATGCCTTGGTTATAAGCATTTCGACCGTAATCTGTAAGTAAGCGCCTACGTACTATTTCTGACGCGTATAGTGCGGACAGTTCAATTTTTCGATTGTAAACTTTCGCGGTTAATTCGGCATTGATTGCGTTTTTGTATGCATTATGGTCAATGGAGCCTTGTTCGAGCATGCGCTGGAGTACTAGATTTCGTCTTTTTATAGCCCTAACGGGACCGTTGATCGGATTACCTGCCTCTGGCGCCTGCGGAATTCCCGCTAGCATCGCTGTTTGAGCCAGGCTAAGGTCGCCTACATCTTTACCGTAATAGGTTTTAGCTGCTGCCTGGATACCAAAAGAATGTTTGCCGAAAGGAATAATATTTAGATAAAGAGTGAGGATTTCTTCTTTACTCAATTCTCTTTCAATTTTTAGAGCAAGCAACATTTCTTTGAATTTGCGCAAGAAACGTACTTCTGTATCGCCTGAGATGTTCTTAACGAGTTGCATTGTTATTGTAGAAGCGCCAGTCCGGATGGCGCCCCGATTTCGGACCAACTGCCAGGTTGCGTTTACCAGCGTAATAAGATCAATGCCGCTGTGTTCAAAAAACCTTTTGTCCTCCGTGTCAAGTATGGCTTGTTTTAAAAGGTGGGGAATTTCCTCATATTGCAGAGGTTCTAGGCGTTCTCCAAATTCCTGGATTAGCAGTCCGTCATCTGAATATATTCTTAGAGGTGCCTTCAGCGTCACCTGACTGAAACTTTGTGTGTCTGGGATTTTTGGGTTCAGATAAAGAAAGGCTCCTGTTAGTGTAAGTACGAAAGCGCTGATAAGGCTGCTAAACGTCCAGCTTATTGTGCTGAAAACCTTTGTCATTCTTGGTTTTCCTCTGCTTATCCCACTAAAAACATTAATTATAAGAGGATGTTGTTTAACATGCGAAATGCAACTTTTTGTTGGTCTAATTCGGAAAATATAAGTGCTTGGTTCTTTTTATGTTCATTTGCGTTAAGAAATGATCTGAAAATTAGGATGTCACAAAATTTTTCGGTTCAAGTGTTTGCGATACCCATGAAGGTGTTATTTAATGTGATGCGGCATAAATCGTCCGTAAGTGCACGAACTTTTTGGAAATTTATTGAATTTGGATAACCAGGGTGTTGGGATTTCTGAAAAAAGGGCCCATCAGCATGCTGGGGTTGGATATTAGTTCGACCTCGGTTAAGTTGCTTGAGTTGAGTAAGACAGGGAATAGTTACCGGGTCGAGAGTTACGGTGTGGAGCCTCTGCCTGAAAATGCTGTCGTGGAGAAGAATATCAGCGATGTTGAAGGGGTCGGAGGCGCAATTCAACGCCTTGTTGAGCGCTCCGGAACAAAATGCAAGAACGCTGCTGTCGCAGTCGCCGGCTCCGCAGTTATAACGAAGACAATTGAAATGAATTCCGCTTTAACAGAAGACGAATTGGAGAACCAGATTCTTGTTGAGGCAGATCAATACATTCCATATTCGCTAGATGAAGTCGCTCTGGACTTTCAAGTTCAGGGTCTTTCAGCTAAGAATATAGAATACGCAGATGTGTTGCTGGCGGCTTGTCGGCGCGAAAATGTTGAAATGCGGGAGGCTGCTCTGGAGTTGGGTGGCCTCAGAGCCAAAGTTGTGGATATTGAAGCCCACTGTATCCAACGTTCATTTGAACTCGTTAAAAATCAGATCACGAGTAATGATGAAATGGGCGCGAAGGTTATAGCAATCGTCGATATCGGTGCGACTATGACGACGCTCTCGGTTTTGATGGAAGGAGGTGCACCGTACACAAGAGAACAACTATTCGGCGGAAAACAGCTCACTGAGGAAATTCAGAGGCGCTATTCATTGTCATTGCAAGATGCTGGATTAGCCAAGAAAAAAGGCGGTTTGCCTGAGGAATATGAGAGTGAGATTCTGCAACCATTTAAGGAAGCTATAGTGCAACAGGTCGCCCGGTCTCTGCAGTTTTTTTATTCGTCAACCGCCTATGATGATGTCGACCATATAATTCTTGCTGGTGGTACTTCATCGATACAAGGCCTCGCTGAAATGGTGTCGGCCAGGCTAGATACTTCTTGTAGTATCGCTAATCCGTTTTCAGACATGTCTATTGCGCCGAGAGTGAATCAGTCAAAGATTATGGCAGATGCTCCAGCTATGATGATAGCTTGTGGCTTGGCTATGCGAAGTTTTGAAGTGTAGATGATGGGAGTGTCGCACGACATTAGAATAAACCTGTTACCCTGGCGCGAAGAGCTTCGGGAAAAGAAAAAACAGGAGTTTCTCAATGTGATGATCAGCATCCTGTTTGTCGCAGGTATCATCATATTTAGTGTGGACAGGCACTATAGCGGTGAAATAAAGAATCAAAAATCGCGTAACGATTTCCTTAAGCGCGAAATTACACTCGTTGAAGAGCGAATTAAGGAGATTAAGCTACTTCAACAAAAACGTAATGAGCTCCTTGCAAGAATGAAAGTTATTCAGGAGCTTCAGGGAAATAGACCAATTATTGTGCGCGTTTTCGACGAACTGGCGAGGAGTCTCGCACCTTTTGTGTTCTTCAGAAGTCTTGAGATGAATGGTAGCGAACTTGCCATCAGAGGATTTGCCGAATCCAATAACCGGATATCAACCCAACTCCGAAATTTTTCAGAGTCTGGTTGGTTTGAACGCCCTAATGTTACAGAGATTAAAGCTGACCCCACGTTGGGCCCGCAGGCAAGTCAATTTTCTCTGACTGTTGTTCAGACGACGCCTAAGAAGGAGGAATAACAGGGATGAGTTCTCTGGAACAGCTTTTCGAGAGTCTTAGGAACTTCGATTATGAACAGCTCAACGATTTAGATAATGTTGGCTCATGGCCCCTTGCTATCAAGTTCATAGTCTGGATTTTAATTTTTGCAGCGGCGATAGGTCTCGGCTATTTCTTACACATTACTAATCTTCAGGCAGAACTACAACGGGCGGTGGCTGAGGAAAAAAATTTGAGAAACGATTATGAAACAAACTACTTCCAAGCAGCACATTTGGCATCCTATCGGATTCAACAGAAGGAAATGGAGGAGACATTCGAGTCTATCTTAAGGCAGTTGCCTTCAGACACAGAAATTCCAGGACTGATCGAAGATATAACCCTGGTCGGTCTCGAAAATGGTCTGGAATTTACTAGTATTGACTTGCAACCAGAGGTTGTCCATGAGTTTTATATTGAGAAGCCGATTCAGATAGTCGTGTCCGGCGGTTACCATAGTCTAGGTTCATTTGTAAGTGATGTGTCAGACCTCTCAAGAATAGTGACATTGCACGACTTCACTATTTCGCCCAAGGGCAGACTAGCTGGGGGCGATGTTTCAGGGAGCCATCTAAACATGGTTATTCTTGCGAAAACCTATCGTTATAACGACCAAATGGATTAAAGGCTACAGGTCTATGCGGACTACTTCCAGATTACTGATAGTGGCCCTATGGGGTGGTTTACTAATCGGTTGTTCTTCGGGTGATGAATTTGCTGATATTCGATCTTTTATCAGAGAGGTAGAGAGCAGACCAAAGGGCTCGATAAGGCCACTTCCTGCATTTGAAGCCTATAAAGCTTTTACATACGGTGCCGCGAATCAGCGAAGTCCGTTTGAGCCTCCTATTGTTTTGCCGCCGAAGTCAGCAGCCGAAAAACGTATTGTTGGAATCGAGCCTCCTAAAAATCATGTCAAACAGTATCTTGAAAAATTTCCCCTATCAGCACTAGCCATGGTCGGCACACTGGAAAGAAATGAATCAATATACGGCTTAATTGAAGATTCTAACGGTGGTGTGCATCGAGTGGAGGCTGGCGATTTCATGGGAGATCAGTGGGGTCAGATAGAAAGAATTGAAGAGACTCGAATCGACATAACCGAAATAGTCGCCGACGGCATAGGAGGCTGGCTAAGGCGTCCAAGATCTATAGAACTAAGAGGCTTAGATTAAGTCAGAATAATAAAGTTATTGGTTGCTAAATGGTGAAAACGATGAATTGTCAAAGTTTGAAAGTTGAAACCGTGTTCCGAATCTCGTTCGTGTTGCTGGCTTTGCTGTTTTCATCGTCAGCTCTTGCAGTCGTCATGGAAAACATAGAGTTCTCTTCATTGCCAGGTGACAAGACAGAAATCAAAATGATCTTTGACGGCGTCCCCCCGGAACCGTCCGGGTATACGATTGAGCAACCGGCGCGCATAGCTCTAGATCTGGATGGTGTCAGAAGTGGTTTGTCTTCCAAGCACCATTCTCTGGGTTCTGGTAATGCTCGAAGCGTCACGGTAGTCGAATCGGATGGTCGGACTAGGATTATTATCTCGATGAGTGAATTGGTTGGCTATTCCTCGCGGGTCTCTGATAATTCGCTCTACATTCTTGTTGGAGAGGACGAGACAGGTTCGGGCAGTGTTGCGTCATTGGGCTATTCGGCGATGCTTGTTTCAGAGCCCGTGGAAGCTTCGGTCGCAAATAACCTTCCTTTCGTTGAAGAAATAGACTTTCGTCGGGGACAAAATGGCGAGGGTCTCGTAATGGTAAAACTGTCAAAAGTTGGCGTGGGCGTTGATTTATCAAGCGAGTCGGGGAAGATCAGAGTTGAATTTGAAAATACCGCCATCCGTGAATCACTTCAACGTCGACTCGATGTAACAGACTTCGCGACCCCAGTTTTGCAAGTTGATTCTCTATCTGAAGATGGCGATACCGTAATGCTGATTGAGCCAATTGGAGAATATGACTATCTCGCCTATCAGGCAGACGATATTTTTACAGTCGAAGTTAAATCGTTGTCTCAGGCTAGCATGGAGTTCGAGGATGAGGCGTTTAGGTTTCGTGGTGAAAAGTTGTCATTGAACTTTCAAGATATAGAGATTCGTTCAGTGCTTCAGCTTCTAGCTGATTTCACGGATCTTAATCTGGTCGCGAGTGACACAGTTGCCGGCCGAATTACCTTGCGATTGAAAAAAGTGCCTTGGGACCAAGCTTTGGAAATTATCATGAAAACGAAAGGGCTCGACAAACGCCTAGTAGGTAACGTTTTGATGGTAGCCCCCGCAGCTGAATTGCAGGCGAGAGAGCAACTGGAGCTTGAATCTAGACAGCAGATCAGAGAATTGGCTCCTCTGCAAACAGAGTTTATCGAGGTTAAATACGCTAGTGCGTCTGAAATATATCGTCTTTTCAAAGGTGCGGAGGGTGATGACGGTGGTGAGGGAGTGATTTCAAATCGTGGTTCGGTAATCGTTGATGAGCGTACCAACTCGATTATTATTACCGACACGACAGACAGGATTAGTGAGTTTAGGCAGGTGCTTGATCGGTTGGATGTGCCCGTTCGGCAGGTGCTTATTGAAGCGCGTATCGTTACTGCTGCTTCTAGTTTCGGCGAATCTCTGGGCGTTAGGTGGGGCGCACTAGGCTTTCAAAATTATGATGATGGTGAAACATTTGCACACTTTGGCGGTTCACTAACTACTCTTGGTGAATTAAAGGATTTTCAATCAAGTGAGGATGCAGCCTTCAATTATTCGACAGAAGATAACCTAATTGTAGATCTTGGTGCCGGTGGTGCGGCGACGACCTTTGCGTTCGGCGTTGTGGGTGAAGATTATCTGCTTGATATGGAGTTGAGTGCACTAGAGACAGAAGGTAGGGGTGAAGTGATTGCTAGACCGAAAGTAATTACAGCCGATAAGCAATCAGCATCTATTGCCTCAGGTGACCAGATTCCATATCAGGAAGCATCATCCAGTGGAGCTACGGCGACTCAATTTGTCGATGCAGTGTTAGGTCTTACGGTGACACCTCGGATAACCCCAGATGATCGGATTATTATGGATTTAGAGGTAAACCAGGACTCAATAGGCGCTGTATTTAATGGTGTTCCAAGTATCAGGACAAATAGTATACAAACGCAGGTGCTCGTCAATAATGGTGAGACGGTTGTGCTTGGCGGAGTATTTCAGACGGTCGTATCCGAGGGTATTACAAAGACACCGCTACTGGGCGATTTACCTTGGGTCGGTAATTTATTCCGGCAAAAGTCCAAATCTGATGATAAGCAGGAGCTGCTGATCTTTATTACACCAAGATTAATTCGAGATTCACTTACTCAGCGGTAAAACGGTTGTGAGCATTTTGCGTTGGTTCCCTTTTTGGCCAAGAGGTGCTCACTGCAAAAATAGCCGGCACAGACATGTCTATTGAAAAGACTTCACCCAGTAATATTTTCTTAGTCGGACCGATGGGTGTTGGCAAGACGACGATCGGACGGTCACTTGCGGAGGAACTTCGACTTGAATTCGTTGATTGTGATGTTGAAATCGAAGCGCGATGCGGAGCCGAAATCGCCTGGATTTTCGATGTTGAAGGCGAAGCCGGGTTCCGTGACAGAGAGATGGAGATGCTTGCTGAATTGACGGATCGTGACAATATTTTGCTCGCGACAGGCGGTGGTGCTGTTTTGAGAAAGGAGAATCGCGATTATTTGAAGAAACGCGGTACGGTTGTTTTCCTCGATTCGAGCGTTGAATCTTTGGTTAAGCGGACTGCTAAGGATAAGAAAAGGCCGTTGTTGCAAAATGTTGATCCTGCAAAAGTATTGCGGCGGATCAAGACGGAGCGGGATCCGCTTTATAGGGAAATAGCTGACATACGTCTTTATGTCGGGGATAAGAGCTCTCGCAGAGTAGTACAGCAGGTTGTGCAACTGTTAAATCGGGAAGGTAAGCTGTAACTAATGGAAAAGGTATTGTTGGATCTGGGTGAGCAAAGTTACCAGATAAAAATTGGGTCGGGGCTGCTCGCCAATCCTAAGTTGGTGATGGAGCATATTCAGGGCGAGCAGATCTTTATTGTCAGCAACCAGACAGTTGCAGAGTTATACCTGGATAAAGTTTCTGAAGGTCTGAAGCATTACCAGGTAGATGTATATTGCATCCCGGACGGTGAACAATATAAGACTCTAGCAACGGTTGAGTCGATTATCGGGGAGCTTCTGAGACTGGGACACAAGCGGTCGACTACGATTTTAGCTCTGGGTGGTGGCGTTGTTGGTGATACTGCTGGTTTCGTGGCGGCGAGCTACCAGCGCGGTGTTGGTTTTGTTCAAATCCCCACTACACTGCTCTCTCAGGTAGATTCCTCCGTAGGAGGTAAGACGGCTGTCAATCATTCTTTGGGAAAGAATATGATTGGGTCTTTCTACCAACCCAAAGTCGTGCTGATTGACACCGATACTTTAGCGAGCCTGCCCGCGCTAGAGCTATCAGCTGGTCTGGCTGAGGTGATTAAACACGGGATTCTCGCTGATTGTGCCTATTTTAATTTCGTCGAAGCAAATATTGATGGTCTCAGATCAATTGATAGGGATCTTATGACGCAGGTCATTCGAGGTAGTTGCCAGATCAAGGCAAGTATAGTCGCTGAGGATGAGAGAGAATCAGGGCGACGTGCACTATTGAATTTAGGACATACCTTTGGACACGCGATTGAAGCTGCACTGGGTTACGGCGAGTGGCTTCATGGCGAAGCTGTTGGTGTAGGTCTGGTTATGGCAGCTGATCTATCTGCACGCATGGGTCGTTGTACGAATGCTGAGGCTCGCAGAATAAAAGGAGTTGTTGATGCAGCAGGCTTGCCGACAGCGCCACCAAAGCTATTGTCGTCGAAAGATTTTCTTTCGCTTATGTCTAAAGATAAGAAAGCAACCGATAAGGGCCTGCGCTTTGTTCTATTGGCGGGCAAGATCGGTTCTACAGAAGTAGTCGAGGATGTCCCGATATCTGCGCTGCAGGAAACTCTGAATGCTGGTGATCGCCTTTGTGAATAAATACCGATTTATCAGGTTATGGTAATTGAGCTGGAGGCCGAGCCTGATTCGAATCTCGAATGTAACTTTGAACTTTTATTTATCAAAAGAGTAAAACTTTTGAGGTGAACTGATGTCTGCTTTCAGCTAATTTGAAGTTCGGTAGAATAGCTTAAGTTGGAGAACCCAACGGTGGTTGTGATAAGAGCGAAAAAGGTGAAAGCTGTGATTGAGGAAAAAACGAGGGGTGAGATTCTTTCGCTCGAAAAAGCAGGTGAGGTGCATAGGCATGCCCGGAAAGAGCAGAAGCTCCGGAAAGTGCAGAAGGCCTTCAAGGAGGTTTTAAGCCAGAAAGTGAAGCGAGATCGGATCGCTTCTGGAAAGAAGACAAAGAACAAGCGGAAGAAGAAATGAATTCTTACTCCCCGGCTTTATGTCTGCTTATTGCTCAGAGACATTAAGTGGAGAGAGTTGCCTTTATTAGGGCAGTTGAGTTGCACCTATAAGATCACGATCTATTTCTCTAGCTGCTTCTCGCCCTTCGTTGATTGCCCGAACCACTAGGTCCTGTCCCCGGCGGCAATCTGCTGCGGCATACACTTTCGGTACGGAAGTCCTGAAATTGTCTTTCGTTGCTTTGAAATTGCCTCGGTCGTCGACTTCCATACCAAGCCTATCGTTAATATAGTGTTCGGGCTGCAGGAAACCCATCGATAGGAGAATCAAGTCTGCTTCCCAGGTGCGCTCGGTGCCCTCGATTTCCTTCAGGTTTTCGTCGACGTTGATGGTCACTATGCCGGTGAGGTTGCCATTATCATCCATAATGAAGTGTTTGCTCATGATGGAATAAACACGGGGATCATTGCCATAGACTTCAGCCGCCTCTGCGTGACCGTAGTCCACGCGGTGGATTCGGGGCCATAGCGGCCAAGGGTTGTCGGGTGCCCGCTCAGCAGGCGGTTTAGGTAGTAGTTCGAAATTTACCAGAGATTTGCAGCCATGCCGCAATGAGGTACCGATGCAGTCTGTGCCTGTATCACCACCCCCAATTACAATGACGTTTTTGCCTTTGGCCGAAATGTAGTTGCCGTCTTCCAGGTTAGAATCGAGTAGGCTCTTGGTGTTGGCTGTCAAAAATTCCATGGCCATATGAACGCCTTTCGCCTCCCTGCCTGGGATAGGTAGATCTCTTGCCATCGTTGCACCGGTAGCCAACAGTAGGGCATCGTTGTCATCAATCAGGTTATTGACGTCAATATCCCTGCCAACATCGGCATTGACAACAAATTCAACACCTTCGTCTCGCATAAGTTGGAGTCGTCGCTCAACGACGTCTTTCTCAAGCTTCATGTTGGGAATACCATACATGAGCAGCCCTCCAAGACGGTCTGCTCGTTCATATACAGTTACTCGATGACCAGCTGAATTAAGCTGTGCCGCCGCAGCCAGTCCGCACGGTCCTGAACCAACGATGGCGACGCTCTTACCTGTTCGAGCAGACGGAGGTCTCGCAACTACCCAGCCCTCTGCATAACCGCGGTCAATGATAGCGTTCTCTATATTTTTGATGGTTACCGGAGGGTTCGTAATACCCAGTACGCAGGCTCCCTCGCAAGGTGCTGGACAGACGCGACCCGTAAATTCTGGGAAGTTGTTCGTTTTATGAAGGCGGTCCAGTGCATCCTGCCAGCGGCCCTTGTAAATAAGGTCATTCCACTCAGGGATCAAGTTGTGAATCGGACAGCCGTTATTAGACTGACAAAATGGTACACCGCAATCCATACACCGGGCGCCCTGAGTGCTCAGGTGCGATTCGTTATGGTCTGTATACAATTCTTTGAAATCGAGAAGTCGCTCGGAAGGAAAGCGGTACGGTTCTACTTCGCGCTTAAATTCTTTAAAACCCGTTGGCTTACCCATAGACGTTCAACTCTAGACTGATCTGTTCGTTCAAGTTTTTTGTTTCTACTTCCCAACCGATATGGCTGTTGGCTTTTTCTGGGCCATTTCCGCTAGGACTCGCTTGTAGTCTGTCGGCATGACTTTCTTGAATCGTGGTAATTCTGATTGCCAGTTAGTCAAAATGTCTTTAGCTACTGTAGAGCCAGTGTTTGTCTGGTGGCTTTCTATCAGCCTTCGAAGTTCGCTGACATCGGTATCGTCGGATACCGGCTCTAACTCGAAGGTCTCGGTATTACACTTGCTAGCGAAATTTCCATTCCTGTCCCACACGTAGGCGATGCCGCCGCTCATACCGGCACCGAAATTTCTGCCAGTATCTCCAAGGACGACGACGCGACCGCCGGTCATGTATTCGCAGCCATGATCACCGATTCCCTCGACGACCGCATATGCACCGCTATTTCTGACACAGAAACGCTCTGCAGCTATGCCCCTAAAGTAAGCTTCGCCAGATGTTGCCCCATAAAGCACAACGTTGCCTATTAGGATATTTTCTTCTGGCTTGAAAGAGCTTTGAGCGGGTGGATAAATAATGATTTTACCACCAGATAAGCCTTTGCCCACATAGTCATTAGCGTCTCCCTCAACCTCGATCTTGATGCCGGTCGCCAACCAAGCGCCTAAGCTCTGGCCGGCCGAACCGAGCAGTTTGATATTGATAGTGTCTTCAGGAAGTAATTTGCCTTTGGTTGCTTCTGCCACTCTGTATGACAGCATCGTCCCAACTACCCTATTTATATTTAAGACTTCGCTCTCAATGAAAACTCTCTCTCCGTTTTCCAAGGCTGGTTTGGCTTTTTCAATCAAGATGTTGTCGAGTGCTTTATCAAGAGCATGATCCTGTTCCTTGGTTCGGTAGACGTCTGTCCCTTCATATATAACAGTTGCGGGTGTCAAAATGCCCGAAAAATCAAGACCTTTGGATTTCCAATGATCTATCGCTTTTGAAGTTTCTAGTAGGTCAACCCTACCGACCAGTTCATTAATCTTACTGATGCCAAGCTCCGCCATGATGCCCCGAAGTTCTTCGGCTACCATAAAGAAGTAGTTTACGACATGCTCAGGGCTCCCATTGAATTTCTCGCGCAGCTCTGGATCTTGAGTGGCGATACCGACTGGACAGGTATTCAGATGGCATTTTCGCATCATGATACAGCCGAGCGTTACCAGCGGTGCGGTTGCAAATCCGACTTCTTCAGCACCTAATAGGAAAGCCATTGCTACGTCTCGACCTGTTTTTATTTGGCCGTCGGTCTGCAGAACAACTCTGGATCTAAGGTTGTTTTTAACCAGAGTCTGATGAGTTTCGGCAATACCCAATTCCCAGGGGAGGCCAGCATGTTTGATTGATGTTAGTGGCGAGGCACCAGTTCCGCCATCGTGGCCCGCAATGACTAGGTGATCTGTTTTTGCCTTGGTAACGCCTGCTGCGATGGTCCCTACACCTATCTCTGATCCCAGTTTGACGCTGATTCGAGCCTTGGGATTGGCATTCTTCAGGTCGTGGATAAGTTGCGCTATATCCTCTATTGAGTAGATATCATGGTGAGGTGGCGGGCTGATCAGGCCTACTCCGGGGGTCGAATGCCTTGTTTTTGCGATGATTTTATCTACTTTTCGGCCCGGTAACTCGCCTCCCTCACCTGGCTTTGCCCCTTGAACGATTTTGATCTGCAGCTCGTCGGCATTTGCGAGGTACCAGATAGTGACACCGAACCGACCTGAGGCAACTTGTTTTATAGCTGATCTCTTAGAGTCCCCATTAGGTAGGGTTTTGAAACGCTCCGGGTCTTCGCCTCCTTCTCCCGTATTCGACTTGCCACCCAGCCTGTTCATAGCAACAGCCAATGCCTCGTGACTCTCTGCGGATATTGAGCCGAAGCTCATTGCACCAGTACAGAATCGTTTGACGATTTCTGACGCGGGCTCTACCGCTTCGATATCGATACCTGCTTCTGGCAGTTTGAAATCTAGAAGACCCCTAAATGTCGCGTTCCGAGTAGAAATTTCATTGGCATGCTTGGCAAAAGCCCAGTAGGCGTTCTGATCGTTGGTTCGTGTTGCAACCTGTAGATTCGCAATAGTCTCAGGATCCCACATATGAGTATCGCCGCCTCGGCGCCAGTGAAAGTCGCCGGGGTTGGGCAACACGGGAATAAGATTTTCGTTCCTGATTGGATAACCTGTTTCGTGACGAACTGTCATTTCTTCAAACAGAACATTAAAACCGACTCCCTGAACACGGCTGGCGGTGCCCGTAAAACATCGATTAATGATTTCGTCAGCTAGGCCGACGGCTTCGAAGATCTGGGCATTTTTATAGGATTGGAGAGTCGAGATGCCCATTTTCGCCATAACTTTGAGCATGCCCTTTGCGACCCCTTTGCGATAGCCTGTAACGATTGTGTTTATATCTGGATAGATAGCCTGGTCTAGCACACCGTCCTGCTGGGCTTGCCAAAGCGCCTCAAAGGCTAAATAAGGATTAATAGCATCGGCCCCGTAGCCAACCAGTAGGCAGTGATGATGCACTTCCCTTGCTTCGCCTGACTCAACTATGATGCCTATGCGCGTTCGTTTATGGCTCTCCACAAGATGATGGTGTACGGCTCCGCAGGCAATCAGGGAACTTGGGGCCATTCGTTCAGCGCCCACCTTACGATCTGATAGTATAATTAGGGAAAAACCGTCGTCGATTGCCTGAGAAGCCTCGCGGCAGATTCGATCAAGAGAAGCCATCATGCCATCGATGCCTTCGGACTTATTGAACGTGATATCGATGACCTGTGTTTTCCAGTTCTTTGTGTCAATATTCTTGAGGCCCTTGAGCTCGGCATTGGAAAGAATAGGATGTGGAATATTGAGTCTCTGAGCCTGTTCCTCGCTGGTGTCTAGCAGGTTACCTTCTGGGCCGATCATGCACTGTAGTGACATGACGACCTCTTCTCTTATCGAGTCGATTGCAGGGTTGGTAATCTGGGCAAATAACTGCTTGAAGTAGTCATAGATCATGCGGGACTTGTCCGACAGACAGGCCAGCGCAGAGTCATTTCCCATAGAACCTAATGGATCGCGAGCTTCGGTCACGAGCGGCAGCAGCATAAACTGCATGGTCTCGACGGTATACCCGAATGCCTGCATCCGCTGTATCAGTGACTCAGGTTCGTAGTCGAGTTCGCCATCAGCGTCGCATAGGTCGGAGAGTTCGAGTCGCTGATTTCGAAGCCATTCACCATAGGGCCGGCGACCCGCGAATTCCTGTTTCAGTTCCTCATCAGGTATAAGTCGGCCCGCGTTGAAATCTACAAGAAACATTTTGCCTGGTTGCAGACGGCCTTTGCTTAGCACATTTTCAGGTTCGACGGGCAAGACACCGACTTCGCTGGCCATGATTACTTTGTCATCTTTTGTGACGTAATAGCGTGAAGGTCGCAAGCCGTTTCGGTCTAGCACGGCACCAATGTACTGTCCATCGGTGAAGGCGATTGACGCGGGGCCATCCCATGGTTCAATAAGAGCGGAGTGAAACTCGTAAAAATCGCGTTTGCTCGGAGTCATGTTGACGTCAGCTTGCCAGGCTTCAGGAATCATCATCATGATTGCTTCTTGCAGTGTTCGACCAGTCATCAGCATGAATTCAAGAACGTTGTCGAAGTTCCCCGAATCCGAGCAGTCAGGCTCTATAATGGGAAAGAGATCCTTGATGTCTTCGCCATAGTGTTCCGAGCTTACGACACCCTGACGAGCCGTCATCATATTTATGTTGCCGCGTAAGGTATTAATTTCGCCGTTATGGCTCATGAAGCGATTTGGCTGTGCTCGATCCCAGCTGGGGAAAGTGTTCGTCGAAAACCGAGAGTGCACCATGGCGAGGTGCGATTCATAATCCTCGTGCTGCAAGTCAGGATAAAATGGGAATAGCTGTGCCGGTGTCAACATACCCTTATAGACGATAACCCGGCTGTTCAAGCTGCAGGCGTAAAACATATCGTTTTCGTCCAGATCCGAGTCCAGTCTGGATTTGTTACTGAACCTGCGTCTGGTTAGGAACAATAATTGATCGAACTTTTCCTGCGTAACAGAAGAACCTACAATGACTTGTTCAATAAAGGGCATCGCGTCACGCGCCGCGGGTCCCACATCTGCGATCTCTGGTGCTATAGGTACCTCCCTAAAACCAAGACATTGCAAACCGGCTTGTTCGATCAGGTTTGTTAACCGAGCCTTGCAACGGTTACGTTTTTCTAAGTCATTTGGCAGGAATAGATTTCCTACGGCATAAGAACCGACTTTTGGCAAAATAATACCTAGATCTGCAGCGATATCCTGAAAGAATTTATGGGGTATAGCGGTAAGAATACCGGCTCCATCGCCGGTGTTTTCCTCGAAGCCACAGCCGCCTCTATGATCCATGCGGGAATTAATGTGGTAGGCATCTGTCATAATTTCATGACTGGGCACACCCTTAATGTTGGCGACGAAACCGACGCCACAAGAATCTTTTTCCATGGCTGGATCATAGAGACCCTGTTTCTCTGGAAAACCCAGCCTGCCGTCGATTCTCTTGTATTTCATAATGTGCTCTTGCATAAACTTATAGTCGCGCCTGCTGGCTGCATGGCATGACAGCCGGGAGCAGTTTACAGCTGTCTGGAGCCGTTAATATTCTCCGGCTGGGGTGTTGCTTCCCAGCTAATTACCAAGAAGGCGCACTGACTTAAGCGGGCCCGAAACGATACCATCAGAGGCCTGAAAGTCAATAGTATAGGCACGGACCACGCCATTTGTTTAGCATTTAACTTATTGATTTTTAAAGGAAGTTGATTTTTGTTTTCTCAAGTGGATTTGGGAAATAATCATTAGGCTTAGAGATGTCTCAGGTATGCTTCGGGATCCGCCAGAAACGCCCTAGTTATAGCTACATGTTCGACGTCTTCCCAAGCAATTTTTTCGATCGCGACCTTATCCATGGTAAGGATGTCAGCATCTGGAAAAGCCATGAGGATAGGAGAATGGGTGGCAATGATAAATTGAGCACCCGAATTGACCAATGCTTTAAGAAGAGAGAGCAGAGTCAATTGATGAATCGGGGATAGAGGAGTTTCAGGTTCATCCAACAGATAAAGGCCGGGTCGATTAATTCTTTCTTGCATTATGTTGAGAAACCATTCGCCATGGGATCTAGCATCTGGATCTTCACCATACCGTTTACTCAGTTCATTCCTCTGATTCTTAACCGCGCCCATCGCCAGCTTGCGACCATATCCACTAAGCGTCCGATCATATTCCGATCCGAGATCCGTCAGATCGTCCAAGCTAGCTTTCACTGTTCTGATAAACCCGATTGCATCTTCAGCACGGAAGAATAGTCGGGTCCTTGGATTAATACTTTTTGTAAATTTTAGCTTCTCTGCCAACCTGCGTGCTGGCTCCAGCATTGGTTCTCGGGTTACATCGACAGCACCAACAGCAGTGCAATGCAGTCCGCAAGCAATCGCTTCAAGCAATGTGGATTTCCCGCAACCATTTTCACCAACAAAAAATGTGACGGGCTTGCTGAAGTTAAGAGTCTCCAGTGATTCGACAATCGGCACTGTAAAAGGATAACTATCCGGCAGTGCTGAGGCATCCAATTTGATGGATCGCAAAAACATTTGCTTCCCGATTTCCTATGGTGCGTGCAGTGTCGGGTCAGATTGTTATAATCTGCGGCCGCTTACAAGTGTATCGAATTATTATTTGAAATGAGGTCAGCCATGAAAGAGCCAGTAAGAGTTGCCGTTACCGGTGCCGCAGGACAGATCAGTTACTCACTGCTGTTTAGAATCGCATCTGGACAGATGCTCGGAGATGACCAGCCAGTCGTTCTGCAGTTGTTGGAAATTCCGCCTGCGATGGAGGCTCTTTCCGGTGTGGTCATGGAGTTGGATGACTGTGCCTTCGATTTAGTGCAGGACATTATTGCGACAGATGATCCGGATGTTGCCTTCAAAGATGCAGATTACGCGTTATTGGTGGGATCCAGACCGCGTGGCCCAGGAATGGAACGTAAGGATCTGCTGGAGGCTAATGCCGCGATTTTCTCGGTGCAGGGTAAAGCGCTCAATGATCACGCTAGTCGTGATGTCAGGGTGCTTGTGGTTGGTAACCCCGCGAATACGAATTGTTTGATTGCTCAGCGTAACGCCCCAGACCTTGATCCCAGACAATTTACTGCGATGACGCGGCTTGACCACAACCGAGCAGTCACCCAGTTGGCTCAGAAAACAGGCAACCATGTTGCTGCGGTTACCGGCCTTGCGATCTGGGGCAACCATTCCGCGACCCAGTACCCAGATATTTTCCACGCTTTTGTTAGAGATGATGCAGCGTCAGCCTTGGTGGATAAGCAATGGATTGACGATAGTTTTATCCCGACGGTCCAGCAACGTGGCGCAGCGATCATTAAAGCGCGAGGTCTATCCAGCGCTGCTTCGGCGGCCAATGCTGCGATTGAACACATGCGTGACTGGGTCCAAGGTACCGATGGGTCTGTGGTAAGTATGGCCGTCTACTCAGATGGCAGTTACGGCATTGAAGAGGGGTTAATCTACTCGTTTCCCTGCACTTGCACTGAAGGCGAATGGACTATCGTTAAGGGTTTGGCGATTAACGATTTCAGTCGCAGCAAAATGACGGTAACCGAAGAAGAGCTTCGACAGGAGCGGGATGCAGTCGCGGAACTCCTGCCAGGTTAAGACGTTGCAGATTTTAGATTCAGGTAGGTGGAGTTTCTCTAGCTCTCAGAAATACGCTGGGTTCTTTGGTTTTATTTCTGATCTCGAAGGCTTCTTCTCCGGGGGGGATAAACCAGGCTGACTCGGCGCTGAGCCTTTCGCCCGTGTAGCAACTCAGCTTGCCCGCGATGCCCATGATTATCTGATAGCGGTCTGTTGATAGGGCCCTCGTTTGGCCTGGAGGTATCTCGAGTCGCTCGACTTGGAACCGATCAAAGTCTGCGATAATGTCGTTGGCCCCGGCTGAAGCGGAATAACCGTCCAGTCGAGCTACTTTGAGTGCCTCATCAGTGTCCCAGTGGTCTTGGGTTATGACCTTTTGCCCGAATGACAGGATATATCGCTCATAGTGAGGTGTCTGGAATTCAACGACCCTAACTCCATGCATTAGCGAATGGGGCATAAAAGGTTCCACAGTGATGACGTCGCCTGACATAATGGGCTGCAAATCAGTGAAGCAATACATAGCCTTACGTAGCTTGGCCTCCGTCTTGGCTAGTCCTGATGCCCCCGCATCAATTTTGCGTCGGATCTGTTCATAATTTTTTACGGCAGCGCGATAGTCAAATAAGAATAAATCCGGAGATTCGTATTGTTTTAGTAGAGTCTGATTAAAGCCATAGCGGATATAGCCGATACCATCGGGCCAGGCGCTGCGATCGACGTGAGTAACTACGTAGACTTCAACTTTTTCGGTGTGTAACTCGAAATATAGATCCCCGATGTTTTCCTCTGCTAGTGGGTCAAGAATTTTCAACAATAGTGGAAAACCTTCACAGCCCAGTTGTTTGCCGAAGATGTCGAACAGCCACGCGATCGGGGTCTCTTCGCAGCTGGAAATGCCGCGGTCTTCAATACCAGAAAACCAGATTTCTCTACCCCAGGGTTTAGAAATGTAAACTGGATCGAGAAGAAGTGGCCCATTTAGTTTGATAGGTTGCTGCTGCAGGGACGCGGAGAGATCATTGAAATTCTGTGCTTCGTCGGGAAATGTCTCGGCGATCAGGCATTCTAGATGATGGTTACGTCTGCTGAGAGCAACATTGAGCTTAAGGCTGTCGGGCTGCTTCAAGTAAGGTCGCAGATGTTCGTACTCAAATTGAACACAGTTATGTTTTCCTAGTAACGCACTTAGGTCGTTCGGAATGATCTTTAGCAAGCCGAGTCTCTCAATCATATAGTTACTTTACTCGAAATTAGCCAGGTCTCAATTTATCTAGCCCAAGCTAGGCCGCCCAAATTAAACTAAAAATATTCAAATTGCGTGAATGATTGGATTGGAGCAGCCTTACACTCAGATATACGACAGCGAACGGGTGACAATATGCCTCGGTGCTCTTGAGCCATACGACTTTGATGGTTTGCTGGAATTTTTTGCCTTGCGAGCGATACCAGGAGTCGAATCAATAGTCTCTGGTTATAGCCGAACTTTCAGTGTTGACGGGGTGGCTGGTAGTTTCACAGTAGACAAGGAGGGCGCTAATCTAAGTTTTAGGATCTATGCGGCACCTCGGATTTGGCTGCGAAGCTCGTCCTTCGCTTTCGGTGTATGTTCGATGTTGATGATGTATCCAAAGATATAAACCGCGTACTTCTTTCAGACCCGATGATGGCAGGACTTGTATCTGATGCGCCCGGACTGAGGTTGCCGAAGGCCTTCGATACGTTTGAACTGTCTGTCCGCGCAATTGTTGGGCAGCAGATATGAGTTAAAGGAGCTTCGACGATCATGGGCAGAATAGCTGCGCGCTATGGTGAAATATCGACATTACGGCTTAATGTTTACGTAGCCATGGAGGTTGGCTGAACTCAAGCCGATAGTCTTGGGATGCCGGTAAAAAGAGCAATGACGATTAAAGAATTGGCCTGTTGGGTGATTAGTGGCGAGTTGGATTTTGGATTTTCCGACGATAAAAATTTTGGAGGAGCTACAGTCCATTCCTGGTATTTGTCCCTGGACAGCCCAATATATCGCTCTTCGTGCTCGGGGCAGCGTTGATGTTTTTTTGTCGGTAGATCGTGTAACCAGGAGAGCTTGCTTAGAATTGCTTTGCACTGACAAGGAAAAAGAGATTCTCGACTACGCGGACGCCTGGCGGCCGTGGCGTGGTTATGCCGGTATGCACCTCTGGCATTATGTATCATCCTTAAAATAAAAGCAGAACAAAATACATAGGCTCAGGCAAAGAGGGCTTATAGATAGTGCTCATGGTCTTGGTGCAGCAAGAGGAAGATAGGATGCTTTATGGAAAGATGAAAAGCCCAATTGGGGACCTCACGTTGGTGGGCTCAGGTGATCAGCTGGAGATGATAGGCTTTCCCGAAGGGAAAGGTGTGATACGGGTGCAGCCTGAGTGGCGGCGCGAAGATTCGGCGTTTGGAAATGTAGTTGAACAAATTGATGATTACTTCGCTGGTGATAGAAAAACGTTTGAATTGTCATTGAAGCCAAGCGGAACCGAGTTTCAATTGGAAGTTTTGAAAGCATTGACAGCTATTCCTTATGGGCAGACAGTAAGTTACAAAGAGATAGCTATAGCAATTGGACGTCCTAAAGCAGTGAGAGCTGTTGGAGCTGCTAATGGTCGTAATCCTCTCCCTATTGTCATCCCCTGTCATCGAGTCATTGGATCTGACGGCAGTTTGACGGGCTTCGGCGGGGGGATGGAGGCCAAACTCTACCTGCTCGGTCTCGAGTCTAGAGACGTTCATCACTCGTCTCCATGATTCCGCGGAGCAAAAGTAATGTCGATAGGAACGCCGGAGGCGTTGTAGATAAAGCTCGCTTGGTTGTAGGGGGCTTCGGCGACCAGATTTCGGAAAGCCATCAGGGATCGGTAAGGTAGGTCCGTTACCATTGTGTTAATGAGAAAGGCGGGTAGGGAGCCCGCCGGGTCTACATAGAACTGCCACGTTAGTCGGATTGAACCTTCTCCGAGTGGCTGGATATGATAGTAACCGTGAGTGTCTATAATTCTAATATGTTTTCCGGTAGCCAACCGTTCATGTGCAGAACTCAGTGTAATGGTTGCTTCGTCGCCGTGCTTAAAATATATAGCGCCATGGAAAACAGCGTCTCTCGCTTTAGCGGGAAAGGGCAGAGTGGTTACTTGGTGAAAGAAGCGCTCCGCACTGTTAACTGTCTCAATAATTTCACTGCTCGCACAACGGTGAATCCATTTGGGGCACGCAGTATTGTCCTGTAGTAAAGCGACTGCCGCTGCAGGCGTCGCCTCTAAATCGACTATTGCTCGGAATTCCTGATACCTCGAGTCAGGGACATCACGGACTAAGATAGTAACCTCATCTTTCACCAGACTCTCATACCAATGAAATTCCTGACTTTCTGTTGGTAGATTAATACCTAGCAGCAATGTGAGCACTGACAAGACTTTAAGCAACATTAGTAGACGCTGACAGAATCAAGGACTTGAAAGAAGTCAGGAAAGGTTTTCCGAGTGCAGTCTGGATCTTTTATAGTTATCTTGGCGTTGCTTAATGCAGCGAGTGAAAATGCCATGGCCACTCTATGATCGCCATAAGGATTAATGATTGCGTGTTGTATTTGTGCGGGCGGGTCGATGGTGATACTGTCGCTCGTTGTAGTCACCTGCGCCCCAAGACGGGTTAATCCCTCGGCCATAGCATGCATTCGGTCTGTTTCCTTAACACGCCAGTTATAGATATTCCTGATAGTTGTTCGACCTTCAGCAAAAATAGAAATTGCCGCGAGCGTCATGGCTGCGTCAGGGATATGGTTTAGATCCAGATCGACGCCTTTCAATCGCCCTTTGCTCTCGACTTCTATCGAGTTCGGATGGCGAGCCACGGAAGCCCCCATTGCTTCAATGGCGTCCAGAAATTGGATGTCGCCCTGGACAGAGTTTGTCCCGATACCGTGTACGGCGATTTTGCCACCGGCTATGGCTGCGCCCGCAAAAAAATAGGAAGCCGATGATGCATCTCCCTCAATCATATAGTCTCCGGGAGTTCGATAGCATTGTTTGCCAGGAATGTGGAAGGACTGATAATTTTCATGGTCTGCTCGGACACCGAAGAGCTCCATCATCCTCAAGGTGATGTCAAGATAGGGTTTGGAAACCTGGTCGCCGATGATCCTGACATTGCTATCTGTGATAGCGAGAGGAAGAGCCATGAGTAGTGAAGTCAGATACTGACTGGAGATGTTCCCGTGCAGCGTAATGTTCCCGCCTTTCACTTTGCCACCTTGGATTTGAAAAGGTGGATAACCTTCTTTCATAAGAAAAGTGATACCTGCTCCAAGTTCCTTGAGAGCATCGGTCAGGTGAGCAATGGGTCGCTCCCGCATGTATTTATCACCGTCAATAATAAAGTCTCCATCAACCAGGCTTAAAGCCGCAGTAAGCGGGCGGATGGCAGTACCCGCATTACCGAGGAAGAATTCGGTATTCTCAGGACAGTCAAATAGGCCATTGTTACCTGTGACGGTGCAAGTTTGCCTATTGTCTAAAAAGTCTAATTCAATTGACAGCTGCTGCAGTGCATCGACCATACGCTCGATGTCATCACTATGCAGTAGATTATTGAGCCTAGTTCTCCCCTTGGCCAATGCTGATAGAAGCAGGGCTCGGTTCGACAGGCTTTTGGAGCCAGGGAGTGTTACATCACCGGACAAACGCTTGATAGGTTTTAATGTAAGTGATCGCATAGTGATCCTAGTATATGTCAGGTTGTCTCATTTTCGGCTCTAGACGGTCCAGAAAGGTCTCTATATCGGTTTCGACTTCGCGAATGGGCGATTTTCCTGGTTCTTCAAGGAGCACGATTCCCGACTCATTGTCAATTGACAAAAAGAGCTCGGACTCAGGCTCGGTAGTTGCGAAGAAGACGGTAAAGGGATGTTTTGATCTGATTTTATTTAGTGCATGTCCAACTAGGTTGCGGATAAGACGTTCGAAGTCGTGCGCATTCCAGAGTTGAATTAATGAAACTCTGCCTTCCTGGCTGTCGGCCTCAAGCGTACCGGACCAGTAGGTACTATAATAAGCGATGATATCCTTATGTATTGGTTGCTCCACGGCGTTTGCCAGGCCGTCAAAGTTAACCGGAGAAGATTGTCTGATAGGTCGCCAGTAAGTTTGTTCGCCAGACTGATAAACTTCACATTCAGAACGCCAAGCAGGGTCAAAAGAAGAAATTAGCATCTGCTCCTTGGTAAGCAGCAGAGTCCTCTCTATCAGATCAGTTAGTGCTTTCATTGACTAGCTACCCGAAAAAAGCGGCTAATTATTAAGCCGCTGTATGGGTTGGCCATATGATTACTAGGGTAACTCTGGTCATAATGCGTGTTCAGAGTGGCTTAACCACCACGAAAATAAGTATCGGTATCACCAAGATAAGTGCTCCTTCATTGAATATCCTGAAGAATATAGAGGTACCATCAAGCTGTGATAATTTCATATCAGTAATGTAGCTGTAAGTTTGAAGCTGGTAGCCGATGAGAAGTCCGACGAACACTAATTTAGCATTTAACCAGTCTCCGGCGATGCCATAGTGTAACCATAGCCCTAGGCCTGTGGCCAACGCGATTGCAGCCATTAGGAGGGAGAACCAGAACAGTTTCTCCGCCATAATAACAAGTCGCCTGTTATCTTCACCTGCGGAGTCTGCTTCAACAAAGTGGACCAAGATTCGAGGCAGATAGAACAGGCCTGCAACCCAGGCCATGACGAAGAGAATATGAAAGGTTTTGAGCCAGAGCATCAGACGACGTCCACTGCTCCGCCATCAACACGGATATTCTGTCCGTTGACGAAAGAAGCTCTGGCGCTGGCCAAGAACAGGACGACATCGGCGACTTCCTCTCGTGTGGCTATTCTGTTTAGAGGGTTAGGGAAAAACGTTTCTGCAATTTTTGCTTCTGCAGTGCTAAAATCGTCTCCCCAGCCTGACTCCTTTGCGCGCCTCAGGTATTGGGCCTCTACCTCAGCTGTTTTTATTAAACCGGGAGAGACCAGGTTGACGTTGATGCCGCGAGGGCCGAGCTCTTTGGCGAGGCTGACGGTTAGCGTTGCCAGGGCTCCTTTAGCTGAATAGTAATGGGGCATGACATTGTTTGGGCGTGTTGAGCCTATGGTCCCTAGATTGATGATTCTGCTTCCCACAGGCATTTCGGTCGAGAAGCGCTGTACCATGCGAACAATAGAGAGAGTGTTGATCTCGTAGATGTCTATCCAGTCTCTGATTGATAAAGACTGCCATTTACCCTGGCTGGCTTTTCCATAGTTGTTGACGAGGATGTCGAGGTGGCTTACTTGTTCTCTGACCTGTTGGAATACCCGGTCCGCACCGTCGTCGGTGGTTATGTCACCCCAGATCAGGTTTTCTTTCGTTGAGTTTGTTCTGGTGAAGGTTTCAGGCCTGTGAAAAAAGACTCGTGCTCCCTCTCGAACAAATGATTCAGCTATGACCTGACCTGTTCCGCGGTTGCTACCGGTTACCAAGACATTCTTGTTTTTCAGTTCCAGTTCCAAGGCACTATACTGCTAGGCTGATGATAGAAATTGAGATTAACACAATTTGGTTCCTTGCCGTCGTAGCCCTGGGTGCGGTTGTTCAAACCATTACAGGTTTCGCTATGGGTCTTCTGACAATGGCGGGGATAACATTACTCGGTATAGCTGACATTGCGTTTGCTGCTGCGGTGGTCAGTTTTATTTCGATGGCTAATACTGGTGTCGGGCTGAGGAAAAACTACGGGCAGGTCGATTGGACTTATCTCAAGAGGATCAGCGTGACGTTTCTTCCTGCGATGGCGATCGCCTTGACTTTGCTTGCATATTTGAGTTCACATTTTTATGAACTGCTAAAACTTATGCTCGGAGTGGTGGTTATTGTCGCGGGCAGTGTCCTCATGATTTCACCAAAACCTTACGCTCGGAAATCTGGACCTATAGGGCTATCGCTAATAGGACTCCTCGGCGGTACGATTGGTGGTTTGTACAGTGCTGGGGGTGGTCCAATCGCGTACTTCATGTATCGCCAGCCGATTGATCTTAGTGTTATTCGTGCTAGCCTTCTTGCTGTTGTTGGATTGAGCACTTTGGCGAGAACCATCATGATCAGTGTCTCTGGTCTGATGAGTTGGGAAATTCTATTGGTCAGTGCTATGGCCGTGCCTTTGGTGATACTAGTAACCCTATGGGTTTCACTTTATCTGCACCATATACCGGAAAAGTTTGTCCGCCGTGTAGTCTATCTTGTTCTGCTTTCTGTAGGCGGTTTTTTGGTATTTGATAGTGTTGTTTTACTAATTTAAATACTACGCTCCATCCACAAAGTGTCCCAGAACCTGTCGAATTTGAATCCGACATCTGTAAGGTGCCCGACTTCTCGGTAACCAAGTCCACGATGGAGTCCGACGCTTGCATCGTTCGGTAGCGCGATAACTCCGTAGCATCTTTTGACTTTTGTATCGACAAGTTGATCGAGCAGATATTGATACAGCGCCTTGCCCCAGCCTTTACCCAGTGCCTCGGGAGCAAGGTAAATCGTTGTTTCGACGCTTCTGTAATAAGCTGGTTTCGACCTAAACTGACTGCTGGATGCATAGCCTATGACCTTGTTATTTACTGTACCGACGAATAGGCGATGAATCGGGTCCTTGTTATAGCCGGATAACCACTCTTGCCTCGATTTATCGCTAACGGGCTTTATGTCAAAGGTGACGTGGGTATTTATGACATAGTGATTGTAAATTTCGGCGAGTCTATGACAGTCCTCGAAATTAGGCTCGCGAACGTTGAGTTCGGTCATCGTTCCATTGATTGATTGGGTCACCTACATATTACGACATGCGTTCGCAAAAGAAACATTAGATAATAGTTGTTCATCCTAGTTTGATATCCCGTATGGACGACTTTGAGGACTTACGTCCCTACCATGATGCTGAAGTCGGTCCCGTCTTAGAACGCTTGACCAATGATCCTGAGCTGACCAGTTTTTTGGGACAGTGGCTCGCGCCTAGTTTGTCTAGGGTTATGCCGGGTAGGGTAGCCTCGGTGGTTTCTTGGCTTCTCAGAAAAAAGTTCTCTAGTGTTGTTGATATAGCCGGATTTCAGGAAGTGATATCCGCTTACGCTAAGAAGTTGGTTAGGGAAGGCACAAGCGAGTTTGTCTATGAGGGCTTTGATCGGCTTGATGAAGGTAGGGCTTACCTTTTCATCAGCAATCATCGAGATATCGCCGGAGATTCCTTGCTGCTTGATTATGCGCTTTACCTCAATGGCCTAGACACGGTTCGTATTGCGATCGGAGACAATCTTATACAGAAGGATTTTGCGACGTCCTTGATGCGACTAAACAAGGGTTTTTTTATTAAGCGCTCAGTTCAAGGCCATAAAAAGGCCTATGCTGCGTTGATGCAATCATCCAAATATATCCACCAGTCTCTAGGAGAAGGTCAGTCGGTCTGGATCGCGCAAAGCGAGGGCCGCTCAAAGGACGGTTTGGATGTTACTGATCCTGCGATTGTTAAGATGTTATTGCTCGCCGACCGGAAAAAACCTCTGGCAGAGGTTGTGGATAAATTATGTATCATGCCGCTTTCTATCAGCTACGAATTTGATCCCTGTGACGTCTTGAAGGCGAAGGAGCTACGGACCTTTGCGATGGAGGGACATTACGAAAAGCCGCCTGGCGAGGATTTGATATCACTGGTTCGCGGGCTTACGGGGCAGAAGGGGCGTGTCGTCCTGCGTCTGGGCTCTCGTCTCACAGGAAGTTTTGAGACGCCTGACGAAGTCGCGGCCGCTATAGACTACCAGATTCTAAAGAATCTCGAGCTTTTCCCGGTGAATTACTGGGCTCTCTCCCGAGTTGATGATCCAAGCTACAGGTCCCTTAGTAACCACTTTGAGTCTAGACTCAAAAAATCTGAAGAGCGTTTTCTGACCGAGCGTTTGAGGCTATGCCCTCCCGCTTATCGGCCCTATTGGTTAGAGATCTATGCCAATCCTGTTATGAACCGCAATCAGGTGCTGAATAAGTAGAATCAGTCGATCAGTGCTATAGAAGGAGCTTCTATTGCCGCCCATTGTTCGCGCAATTCGAGAATATGATCCGACCAGAACTTTTGTGAATTGAAAAACGGGAAGGCTCTGGGAAAGGCAGGATCGTCCCAACGACGGGCAAGCCAGGCTGCGTGATGCATCATGCGAAGCGTTCGTAACGGCTCGATTAGGGACAGTTCTGCTGGGTTGAAGGATCGGAAATCGCGATATCCTTTGAGAATGCTTTGCATCTGTTGCTGACGGCTTGTCTCGTCACCTGATAGCAGCATCCAAAGGTCTTGGATAGCAGGCCCTGAACGCGCGTCGTCGAAGTCGACAAAATGCGGTTGTTCATCTCGCCATAGAACATTGCCCATATGACAGTCTGCGTGCAAGCGAAGGCTAGTTACCTGAGTCTGCGAAAACCTATCGTTAACCATAGCAATCAGATGTTCTGTCACTGATTCGTAAGCTGCTTCTAGTTCGAGTGGGATGAATTTATTTTCTAAGAGAAAAGTTCGTGATTGCTCACCATACTCAATGGTAGAGATGTTAGGTCGATGTTGAAATGGCTGAGCTGCTCCCACATTATGCATGCGGCCGATGAAACGACCCAGCACTTCAAGGCAATTTAAGTCATCGATAGGCGGAGCCCGACCGCCTTTGCGCGGAAATAGGGCTACTATAAAATCCTTATATCTAAACCAGGTAGTGCAATTGATTTGCAGCGGCGCGACCACTGAGAGTCCATGATCATAAAGTTCTTGGGTAAAGCTGTGCTCTTCTGATATTTGGTCTATATTCCATCTGTCTGGACGATAAAACTTGGCAATAACAGGGTCCGCGTCTTCGATGCCAATCTGATAGACACGGTTTTCATAGCTGTTCAACTCCAATATTCGAGCATCGGAAAAGAGTCCGGAGCTCTCGACTGCATCGATAATGAAGTCCGGATTTAGTCTAGCGAAGGGATGCTCATCGGTCATGGTTAGCTATCAGGGCAACACCCTTTATCTGGGCAAAGATCTGTTGTCCAATGGTCAGTTTCATCTCCGACAGTGATTTTCGAGTAATTCGCGCAAGAATCTGTTGGTTACCGCACCTCACGACAACGACTGCTGCGGGACTTGCGCTATCGGTATGGATGGCTTCGATTTGGCCTTCGATAACATTGAGGATACTGCTGCCTTCAGGTTTTGTTAACGCCAGGCTGACATCCCTAGCAGGAATTCTTATACGAAGTGTGTCGCCGCTTGAGTAGAGAGAGTTAGCGAGATACATCTTTTGGTTTTCGAAACTTAATAGCGTCAATTCATTTAAAGGATCTCTGCCCGTCACTCTACACCTTATCATCGCTGTGCCGTGAGGTAGCTCAGCATCAGGTCCGTTGATCGCGAAGTCGAAGACCGTTTTTTTTGCCGTGGCCCGACCAGAGCTCAGCAAGATGACATCATCCGCAAGCTCCAGTACTTCGTCCAGCGCGTGGCTAACGTAGATGACTGGTATGTTCATTGTTACTTGTAGTCGTTGCAGATAGGGCAGTATCCGATTTCTTGCCGACGCATCGATCGAACTTAGTGGCTCGTCCATAACAAGCAGTTGTGGATTGGAAAGTAGTGCGCGGGCGATGGCAACACGCTGCTGTTCTCCACCGGATAAGTTGATAGGGTTTTTTGCCAGGAGATTTCCGATGTCTAGCATATCAACGGTATCGTTGAACGATAATCCGTTATTTGGGCTGTTTCTTCGCATAGCGAAATTAAGGTTTCCCGCCGCTGATAGGTGTGGGAACAGGTGGAGATGCTGGAAGACGTAACCTATTTTTCTCTTATGCGTTGGTATGAAAATATTGGAGTTCTGCCAGATTTCGTTATTGAATTTAACATTTGCTCCCGCACATCTTTCTAAACCGGCGATTACTCTCAGCAGTGTGGTTTTTCCTGAACCTGAAGCTCCGTAAAGAGCTGTGACACGATCGGTATCGATATTGAGGTCGACTGACAAATTGAACTCACCCGAACGCTGCACCTCAGCCGTAATCTTCAGACTCACCGATCTTCACCTAGGAATGGTTTTCGCCAATGTCGGTCAAGACTGTAGAGTATAAAGAGAGTAACGAATGCAAATGTGAGTAATCCGCCCGCCAGGACGTGTGCTCGTTCGTAATCTAACGCCTCAACATGATCAAAGAGAGCGATAGATAGAACACGTGTTTCTTCCGGTAAATTTCCACCGATCATCAATACAATACCGAATTCTCCAACGGTATGAGCAAAGGAAAGACAGATTGCGATAATAAAGCCTCTTCTGCATAAGGGTACGATGAGATTAAGAAAAAGATCGAACGGACCTGCACCAAGCGTTGCTGCTGCCTCGATCAGTTCATGGCGAAGATTGCTGAAAGCGACTTGCAGCGGTTGTACGTAAAAGGGCAGAGAATAAATGATGGACCCGATGACGAGACCGGAGAACGAAAAAGCAAGCGAACTGCCAGTCATTGATTGCCATAATCCACCAGGGAGACTATCAGGTGCGAACGAAATCAGAAGGTAGAAACCGACTACTGTTGGTGGTAGAACTATTGGCAGGGCGACGACCGGTTCTACAACGTTTCTTAGGATGTGATTAGAGGTTGCTAGGAACCAGGCGAGTGGTGTGCCTAGGAGGATAAGACAGAGTGTCGTGACGGCGGCCAGACGCAGGGTTATCAGAAGTGAAATTAGGTCTGGGTCAGTCAAGGTTATTTACCAGGGTGTATCCGGCATCTTGAATGATTCGCCGCGCTTGGGTTGAGCCCATGAAGAGCAGAAAGCTTTCAGCAATTTTATTTGCGTCGCGCATAATTACAGCTTGTTGTTCAATCGGGGGGTGTAAGTCAGCGGGGATGACCCAATAGGCTTTCTTTTCAATATCTTTATGGCGGAGTTGTGACAGGGCAACGAGGCCGGCATCTACGTTTCCGGTCTGCACGAAGGAGAACGCCTGAGCAACATTGTTGCCTTTAATTCGCTTGGATTTGTAGTTTCCTGTTATTACGAGTAAGTGCTCAGCAGCTCTTCCGTAGGGCGCATGCCGCGGGTTGGCAATGGCAATCGACGTGGACAGTTCAGTGAGATCCGCTGTCCCCACTGGTCTCATACTCGGGTGCCAGAATGCCAGTCTGCCAAAAGCGTAGGTTTGTCTCATCCTGGTTAATCCAAGTCTCTCCAGGTATTCGGGTCTTTGTACATCTGCGGCAAGAAAAATATCATAAGGAGCACCATTTTTGATCTGTGCGGTCAGGGCACCGGTGGAACCGCTGCTAATGCTTATTTTTCGGCTGGAGCTAAAGGCTTCTGCGAGTTCGTCAACGACGGGTTTGAAATTCGCTGCCACCGCAATACGCAGCGGTGTCATTAGAGAATCATCTCCGTCTTCGCTTGACGCTCGCCCCGTCAATGATAGAAGGATGACGAACGCTAAAGCAGCGCATTGCCCCATTTATCCTTCCAAACGTTTTATGTGATCAGCGATCAGCCAGCCAGAGATCGACATCATAGCCGGCTTGTTTGGTAAGTCTGAGTAGTGGAACCATTTTGCATCAGCGATTTCTTCCTCTTGTATTGTTATCTCGCCGCTATCGTACTCGGCGTGAAAACCCAGCATCAGTGAATTCGGGAAAGGCCAAGATTGGCTGCTGAAGTAGCGGAGGTTCTTGACCTTTACACCCACTTCTTCAAACACTTCTCGGTGAACGGTCTCCTCGATTGACTCTCCGGGTTCTACGAACCCAGCGAGAGTAGAGTAGAAATTGGCCCTTGTAGCTGCATTTTTAGCCAATAGTATTTCCTCATCGCGGTAAACGAGTACGATTATCGATGGTGAAAGTCTGGGATAGAAAGATATGCTGCAAGCGTCACACTTTCGGGATCTATCTGTTGGTTCAGTTGAAGTAATGGCTCCACAGGCGCCACAATACTTGTGGTGTTTATGCCATTCCACAAGCTGTTTGGCTCGACCAATCAGATAGAAAATCGGTTGATCAACTGATGTCAGGAATGACCAAAGGGTGTCGAAAATGTAGCCCTGTGGCTCCTCGGCATCGCTATCAACTTCTTCTGCAAAAATGGCTTTCGACCCGATATGACCAAGATAGTGAGATGCCAATGGTTCGAGACCGCACCAGCGCCATTCGTCCTGATTAAGTGGTCGCCAGGGGTGTTGTTGCTCGATGCAAAGAATTTCTCCGTCTGAAACGACTATGTGATAACTCTGTTCATCCGGCCCCTTGAGAGTGGTCCCCGGCACGAAATCTTCGCTAATATTGATTTGTTCCCATTCCATATGTCTGGCCGGACTAAAACTTAGGACTTTATCACAGCTGTCTTACGAGCGTGGATCTTAAGTGAAAAGGGTATCGGCTATCATTTTATTAACGAAGGCTAATGCATCTGTTGCAGATGTCTTATTACCTTCTTGAGTAAAGTGTTCTAGAGTTTTAAGTTAAGAGTATATCTCGGTTACATGAGAGTGCGTGCTTCCTTTTCTAGTGCAATGAGCCTTCGCACCCAATTCTCCGCCAACGCAAACAGTCGACTATCGATAGAGAATATTTGGCAAATTTCCGCCAGCAGAAATCGCTCTTCGATCTCAAAGGAGCCATCAGCGTACGCGAGCCTAATTAAGTTAAGAAGTACTGCAATCCTGGCTGATCGTGTATCGAATATCGAATCAATGCCTTCTAGAGTGATGTAGTGAGGCTGAAAGTCGTTAGATAAACCGATCTCTCTGCGCAGCTGCTCCATCATGAAATTTTCGTCGGCTCGAAGGATGCCGTCAGAAACGATGATGTCATGAGCAAGACAAATAAAGGTCTTTTTTTGGGATTCGGTGAGCTCCTGCAAAAACACGTTCTAATTGTCCGGGGCTTTCAGAGTAACGTCATAGTTGCGAATTTCGTCATCTCGTAAGGTTGTTATCTTGATAGTGTCACCTGGTTCATACTGCTCTAGCTGAGACAAAAGCAAATCTTCATTGGTCACGCTGTCCCCATCAATAGCAATAATTACATCTCCTAGATGTATGTTACCCCGACGATCCTCGCGAACTCCTATCATTCCAGCCTTGTCTGCCGGCATGCCTTCTCTAACGGATAAAATAGCGACACCCTTAACTCGCAGACGTCTGGTCCAATAATCGGGCAGCGTCTCGATACCAATAACCGGTCTGAAAAGTTTCCCGTGCTCTCGGAGCTGCGGAATGATGAGCTTAAGTGTGTTTACAGGGATGGCAAATCCTATACCTGCGCTAGCCCCGGAAGGTGAGTAAATAGCTGTATTAACGCCAATTAGTCGGGCGCGGGAATCCAGTAGTGGTCCTCCCGAGTTTCCTGGGTTGATCGCAGCATCAGTCTGAATAACATCCTTGATGGTGCGATTATTTAGTGATTTTATCTCACGACCTAGGGCGCTAACCACTCCAACTGTCAATGTTGTATCGAGTGCGAAGGGATTGCCGATCGCGAGTACTTTTCGGCCGACCGCTAAAGAAGCGGAATCTCCTAGCGGTAATGCAATTAGGTCCTCCTCTGGTGCGTCGATTTTCAAAAGAGCAATGTCTTTTTCTGGAGCTGTGCCTACAACAGTGGCTTCGTAGCTGCGATTAGATTGAAGTGTAATGGTAATTTTGTTCGCGCCGTATACGACATGAAAGTTGGTGACAATTAGGCCGCTGTCGTCCCAAATCAGTCCAGTTCCGCTACCACGTGGTATTTCCATCACATTTAGCGAAAATCTTTGGCGCCTCAATTGTGTGTTGGTGACAAAAACGACGCTGGGACTCGCTGCTTCGAAGACCGCGATGTTGTTGCGCTCGTCATCTGTATAAAAAACAGAATCTTCCTGCGGGACGGCGATTCTATCTTCAGCTATTAGAATTGAGTTTTCGGGGACGATTATCAGGTAAAAGGCTACGATTAAGGAGCCGAGCAGTGTCACCGGCAAGATTCTTTTCATATTAACGAGTGGTTGGAGTTGTCCTTCTTACGACAACACTCGAGTCAATAAATTCATTGAGGTCATAAAGATCCTGCGGATTCAGCGTACCAACCGCTTGTTTAAGGCGCAGGGTGTCTAGAACGTAGCGATACCGTGCACTAGCATATTGAAGTTGCGAGGCATAAAGGTTCCTCTGCGCCTGAAGAACATCTACTATATTTCTTGTCCCTACTTCGTAACCTGTCTGTGTTGCATCAAGTGCACTCTGACTAGATTCTATTCCTCTCAAACGGGCCCTGACTCTCGCGACATCTGTATTGATTGCTGTAAAAAGGCTTCGTGTATTCTCGGCGACCTGGCTGCGTATCAGATCAAGATTTTTTTGCGCTGCCTCAAGATTATAACTGGCTGACTTAACTTGGGATTTAACGCTACCGCCTTGATAAACCGGAACGTTTACATTCAATGCCATCGTGCGTTGATCGATTTTATCGCCAAGGAAAGAAATACTGCCCGTTACATTATGAGAGTAGGAAACTTGTGCATCTATCGATGGATAAAAACCAGATTTAGCTAGTTTAAGACCTTTGTGGGCTGAGCTCAGACGCTCCTGAGCGGCGCGCAAAGCGTAGTTGTTTTGTAGCGCTGTTTCGACCCACTCGTCTGCGTCTTGAGGTTCGGGGTTCTTGACCGGGAAGTTCTCTGCAAGTCCATTCACTTCAAGAATGTATTGGTTCGTTAGCCTGATCAAAGGCTCATAGGCTGTAGACTGAAGGCCCTCGGCGTTAATAACGTTAACGGTGGAGGAATCAAATGCGGCTTGAGATTCAAGTACGTCGGTAATGGCGACTAGGCCGACGTCGAAGCGTTGTTGAACTTGTTCTAGTTGTCGCTTTACTGCGTCACGTTCAGCATTTGAGGCAGACAGGCTTGCTTCCTGTTCTAGTATCACGAAGTAGCTTTCGGCTACACGGACTATTAGGGCTTGCTGTTCAGCAGCAAAGTTGGCGATCGCTTCCGCTTGCAGGTCTTTGGCCTGTTTGAAACGGTACCAGCTGTCCAGTCTGAATATCGGTTGATTGAGTATCGCCTGCCAGCCATGATCGTTGTAGCGCGCAGTGGGGAAAGGTGGATTTCCGATTAAAGTGCGACGATTATCGGATGTTTGACCACGGACCGCGACATTTGGCAGGAGAAAAGCTCTGTTCTGAGCAACGACCTCGTTCTGGGAGAGGAACACGGCCTCAGCCGCCCCCAGTTGAGGGTCGTTTTCTACCGCTAGATTATAGATCTCCGCGAGTGTTGCTGCAGAGCTATGCGTAGTTAGCGTCAATAGCAGGCTAAAAAAAGAAAGGCGGAGGATTAACTTCATTGCAAAATTTCCAGACTGTGCTGTTTTTTTGGCGCGGTAGCATAACTATACGGGGCTGTTTTTACCACTTTTCTCATTCAATTTTTCTGCCATGGTTCTTCCGACATGGGCAAAACTTCGTTTGTCTCAAAATACTTGAATTAACTTACGTTTGATTGGTGTAGTCTTCCATCACTATGTTCGAATATTAATTTAAGCTCTAAATAAAGTGACGAGTTAGGATTTTGTGATGTTAATGAGTTGGTGGTTATCATTGGGTAAATGGTTCAGCAGCTATGCCTGTTGGGCCAGTAACTATAACTTCTTTACAATAAAATTGTTTCAAACCTTTGTCTCTCAGTAACTGGAAAACCGGGGTAAACATTTAGAGCGTAACACTGGCTCTAGTGGCATGTCTTTAATTTGCTTTCGCCCATTTAGCAGGACATCAAGTAAATAGTCTGAGAATTGAGGAGAGAAGTTGATTTTAAATGAGAGTTGGCCCCTCAAAGACACCTAATTGCTCCTCTAACCAAGCGGCTAAGGCAAGTGCGTCATGCTCCGCGAACGGCCTCGAAAGAATTTGCACTCCAACGGGTAGTCCGTCTGCATCAGAGCCGGCTCGAATAACCACGGATGGCCAGCCGGTTAGGTTATAAGCAGCAGTGTAAGTGTAGTCAGAGAAGTCCTCTCTATGGTCATGACTGATAGCTGTTTTTGCATTAACTGGACAGATGAGTAGATCATGATCATGGAAGTAACTAAGCATACTGCTCTGATAGTTTTGCCATAATTGGATAAGTTGGGCTAACTCTGACGCACTTAATAAATCTTCTTGGCGATTAATAATTTCGGAGACTGCAGGAGATGCCTGATTAGTCCTGCAATCTTCAAGTAGAAGGTGAACCATTTCGCCATTATCAGCGGCGAATAGTCGAGAGTAAATAAAGCCAGCCATTTCTAAGCCGTTGGGCCTAGACTCTCGACAAGAAAATCCAGCAGAGGTAAGCAGGGCTATGGTCATCTTAATGGCGTCTTGTATTTCGCTTGAGGGTGTGCTGATCCCATTGTCTAGATGATAGCCAATACGAAAACCCGAAATATCAATAGCTAGCGGATTCTCCCAGCTAGCAGCTACGGCATTCGGGTCTTCAAAGTCTGGGCCTTTTATAATATCGAGTAAATAGATCAAATCATCGACTCTTCGTGCCATCGGGCCAGGCTGAGACAAAGTTGCAAGTAAACCCGTGCTGGGTAGAGCATTACCCGTGCAAGGTACCCGCCCGCTGGTTGGCTTAATGCCCGCGATACCGCAAAAATGTGCTGGCAGGCGTATGCTGCCCCCGGTATCGGTGCCTATATCGAAGGGAGTGCAACCGCTAGCGATCGCCGCCGCGGCTCCGCCACTGCTGCCGCCTGGTGTCTTAGTGAAGTCATGTGGGTTATTTGTCCTTCCAAATAAAAGGTTGTCGGTTTTAAAAGACAGTGTAAATTCGGGCGTATTGGTTTTCCCAAGCAAAATAGCGCCCTCGTTCCTGAGTCGGGAGACACATGTTGCATCTCGTCCTGGACGAAAATCTTGTCGACCGGTCGTACCCCACGTAGTGGTCATATCGAAAGTATCTAAGCTATCCTTGATCGTCATCGGGACACCAAAGAGCTTTCCCGGAGTTTCGCCGGTTGCCAGAGTCATATCAGCCCGTTCAGCTTGTTTCACTGCTGCCTCGGCATTCGAAGCGATTATCGCGTTGATTTGGGGATTGATTGAATTGATGCGATCAAGAAAAGCTATGGTTATTTGCTTGGCACTGACCTTCTTGGTTCTGATGGCTTCCGCGATTTTTCGAACGCCGCTGTCTAGTAGTTCATTCATGGCAGCATTATGCCCAATATCAATCTTAGAGTGGGTTATTCTAGTTTTTCGATCGCGAAACTTATTGTCTCCCCATCGATGTTAAAGATATTCGCTTGCTCGTTTTGAGCTGATACCCATTCGATGCAGAGGGTTTCCTTCATTATATAATTTTGGTGGCTGTTACTGGCATTCAGAAGTTTGCCTTCAGCGTGCACTATCAGTCTGATCCGATCGCTGACATCTAGCCCATCTTCTTTGCGAGTTTTCTGGATTCGGTTTACTAACTCTCGTGCTCGTCCTTCCTGAAGCAGTTCTTCATTGGGTGTGCAATCCATGTCGATGGAAATGAATCTATCCGAAACAGCATTAGTGCCTTCCATTGCTTCTCTAAAGATCAGTATGTCATCGATGGTGAATGATTCATTATCAATGTTTAATGTGCCAGTGGTTTGGAAGGCATCAATTGTATTGCTGTCGAGTGATTCAATTGTTTTTTTGAAATCCTTGAATCGCTTACCTAGACGTTTGCCGAGAATGGGCGAATTAGGTTTAGCGTACAGATGAATGAAAGACTGCTCATTAGTTGAGTAGTCGAGAGACTTCACGTTCAACTCGCTACATATATAATCTTCTAGGCGTGCAATTTCGTCCAGTAAACTTTGGTCCCGGTGGATAACCGTCAACGTTGCTGCCGGAATCTTGGTTTTGAGTTTTTCTTGGTTGCGTTTCTGTCGACCTAGCAGAATGATATGCTGCATGCGTGTTACGGCCTGTTCCAGGAGTGGTTTAATGCGGCTATTGTTAGCTTCAGGATAGGTGCAGAGGTGAACGGATTCAGGAGCCTTTGTGTCTGACATTGACTGCAGAGATTGATAGATTGTCTCTGCGAGAAAAGGCGCGAATGGAGCCATCGATAGACTTAACTCATGGATCGTCGTGTACAGAGTATGGTAGGCGGTCTGCTTATCACTCGTGTTCTCATCAGACCAAAAACGTTGCCGATTGAGTCGGATATACCAGTTGGTAAGATCTTCGATGAAATCGAATAGGGCTGGGACCACGTTGTAGAGGCGATATTCTTCCATTTCGGCAGCTATGTTAGCTTTCAGCGACTCCAGCCTTGATAGGATCCACTGATCCATAATGTTGTCTGAGGCTTTAGAGTCTTGCTGTGGTCGCCAATTGTCGATTTGGGTGTAGGTGTAAAAAAATTTGAAGGCATTCAGCCAGGGTAGAAGAGCTCGTCGCACCATATCCTTAACACCAGCATCCGCAAATCGTTGCTCTTCTGCTCGGACCAAACCGGAATTGATGAGATAGAGGCGCAGTGCGTCAGCTCCGTAACGCTCCATTAATTCATCAGGCGCCGTATAGTTACGTAACCGTTTAGACATCTTCTTGCCGTCTTCCGCCATGACGATGCCATTCACGATGACATTTTTGAATGGACTAACGCCGTACAGCGCTGTTCCTAAAACGATCAATGTATAGAACCAGCCGCGGGTTTGATCCAGTCCTTCAGCAATGAATTCAGCGGGAAAGCCTTGCTCGAATAGTGATTGATTTTCAAATGGGTAATGCAGCTGCGCGTAAGGCATTGAGCCTGATTCGAACCAGCAGTCGAGGACCTCGTCAATACGACGATAGGTGCCTGACTCACCATCCAGACTGAAAGTCAGGGGATCAACATTCTCCCGGTGTAGGTCATCTAACATTACTCCTGTTAGTTCTTGTAACTCTTTACGCGAGCCGATGCATCTCATTTCGCCGCTTTCGTCGTTAATCCAAATAGGTAGAGGAGTTCCCCAGAACCGGTTTCTGGAAATGGCCCAATCAATTGCGCCCTCCAGCCAGTTACCCATGCGACCATGTTTAATGTGTCCGGGGATCCAGTGGACCTTTTCGTTCGCGGCTTGCAATTGCCCACGCATCTGCTCAACTTTGACGTACCAGGAGTCGATTGTTCGATAAATGATCGGTGTATCGCTTCGCGGACAGAAAGGGTAGCTGTGAACAATGACGTCCTGAATATATAGGCTACCCTGATCTTTTAGCTTTCGAATAATGTGTTTGTCAGCATCCTTGACATGCAGGCCCACGAAGTCTTCGACCTGGGCGGTAAACTTACCGGCCATGTCGACTGGACAAACCGTTGCATCAATACCAGCTGACTTCGTAATTCTGAAGTCATCTTCACCAAACGCTGGTGCTTGGTGTACAACACCGGTGCCGCTGTCTGTCGAAACATAGTCGTCTGAGAGAATTCTGAAGGCTCCTTCAGATTCCAGTTCAGCGAAATACGGCATTAGAGGCTCATATCTTAGCCCTACAAGTTGGTGGCCTTTAAGGATCTTGCCGGGATCGAGCTCTCCACCTTTCCCCAGAGCCTCTAAACGTTTTTGTGCCACGATAATTGTTTTGCCTGTTTGCCTGTCGATAGCCTCGATGTAATCAATATCATCGCCAACACAGAGCGCCAAATTCGAAGGTAGAGTCCAAGGGGTTGTAGTCCAGGCTGCGACATAACGTTCATCATCACGTAATTTGAACAAAACCGTGACAGCAGGATCCTGAACGTTCTGGTAGTTTGAACCAGCTTCAAAATTCGACAGTACTGTGCTTAATTCTGTGGAAAACGGTACGACCTTTTCTCCGCGATAGATGAGATCTTTGTCCCAAAGCTCTTTAACTACCCACCACAGTGACTCCATGTACCAGGGGTCCATGGTTTTGTAGTCGTGATCGAAGTCGACCCATCGACCTATGCGTTTGATGGTTTTTCTCCACTCGCCGGTATAACGCTGCACAATACCTCGGCATTCATCGTTATAGCCCTTGATGCCTAGTTTTTCGACTGCTTCTATAGAGGACATCCCCAGAGTTTTATCGATCTCATGCTCGATAGGTAGACCGTGGCAATCCCAGCCAAATCGCCTCTGCACGTAGCGGCCTTTCATCGTGAAATAACGGGGAACGACATCCTTGATAGTCGATGCAACTAAGTGACCATGATGGGGTAAGCCAGTTGCGAAAGGAGGGCCATCGTAAAAAATATAGGGTGAATGGTTTTCCGTCTGTTTCAGTGATTGCTCAAAGATTCTGGATTGTTCCCAGAATTCCAGGACACGGTGCTCCGCATCAACAAAGCTGAAATCATCGCTGGTTGGATTAGTCTTCATGAAATTATATGCGGCAGTCCTGGCTTGATTGGCTTGTTAAGTGAAGCCATTAATCTGATCGATATCCTATTTACGGTCCTCAAAAAAAACCCGCCTTTTGGCGGGTTTTTGTTTTAGCCATTTGCAGATCAACCCACCAAGAACCCAAGAATAATGCAGAGTATGGCGATGAATATGTCGTCTACGTAAATCATTTGGAGAATGTTAGCACTTTTACTCATTGTGAACACCCGTGACGCTACCTCTAGCATTGATTTTCTCGAGTATTTGCGCGACTAACGGTTCTAAGGGGAAAGTGTTGTACCAATCTGGAACATCGTTATGGCTTATGACAGAGGTACCGACTAATTGGAATTTCCAGCCTTCCTTTATAGCTCTTTCATGGATCTTGGTGAGCCTGTGCCAGGCTGGTCCACTCAAAAGAGGATGTATGCAGGCGACGTTTATATCTCTTGCTCCTTGCTCTTTTAGTTCTTCGATAGCGGAAACGACTGAGCCCGCAGTGTCTATGATGTCGTCGACCAGCAAGACGTTACGATCCACAACTTCGCCGATCAGTGTGGAGTGAAATACTTGGTTAGGTTTTGAGTAATCCCTTTCTTTTGACAAAGCTGCTAGATCAGCAGACAACTCCTCTGCAAAGGCGCGTGCGCGGCCGAGGTAACCAACGTCGGGTGAGACGACAACCTCTCCAACGAGGTTGTTCTGCCTTAACCATCGGACAAGGTGACGAGTGAGAAAGATGTTTTCTAGATGCGCCATGGTTGGATTGAACATGCCAGCTATCGCATCATTGTGGATTTCCACGGTCAGCACTCTGTCGACACCAGCGCTTTGCAATAAGCGGGCGAATAAACCTGCACTGATACCCTCTCGCGTACGTCCTTTGCGCTTATCCTGGCGCGAACCGGGGTAGTAGGGAATTACCGCTGTGATGTGCTGAGCGTCAGATAGGGCGGCAGCTTCTACGGCATGTAGCAACATAAGGAATCGATCATATATACTTTTGCCATCCTGTGGGCCTGCAGCTGACTGGAAAATATAGACGTCGTGCCCTCGAACATTCGCTCCTATTTCAAATTTACCCTCACTGCAGGCAAACCAGGTTTCGGTCGTGGGGATGAGGAGTTGTCCCAAGTGTCTTGCAACTGTCTCAGCAAATATACGGCCCGACTCACAGGTCATTAGAGCAATGGGTGCGCGCGGGTTTTTTCGATTGCGACCGGAAGTCATAATTTTTCAGCGAATTCCTTAATAGTACTTAGCAATAGTTTATGTTCGATAGCGTGTACTTTTTTAGCGAGTGTTGCAGCGGTTTCATTTTCTGCTACGCGAATACTTTTTTGCCTAATAACAGCACCCTCATCATAGTTTACTGTTACATGATGCACCGTAGCACCGGTTTCAATGTCACCTGCTGCGATGACGGATTCGTGCACTCTTTGTCCATAGAATCCCTGACCGCCGTGTCTTGGCAATAAAGAGGGATGGACATTGATGATGCGGCCTTTGAATTCTTCGAGAACCAATGGTCCTATTTTCTTCATGTAACCTGCCAGTACGACGAGACCCACCTTCGCCTCAGTCAGCTTCGTGTTTATTGCTTTATCAATGTCTTCCGCGGTTTTATGTGTCGCGGTAGAAACATGATGAGCAGGTACGTTGAGTTCTTCGGCCTTTCTCATTACCGGAGCTTTGGAGTTATTGCTTATCAAGACAGCTAGGTAGGCATCTAGTTCACCAAAGCGACAGGCATCCGCGACAGATTGGAAATTTGTCCCTTGATGTGACGCGAGTATGCCGAGTCGAAGCATTGACTTAATTTGATTAGGCGCAAGGAAGGATTCTATCATGTTGCGCTATACTGGCGCACAGGTTTGGAGATTCTATGTTTCTGTTCTTGCGCTCTGTTTTAGTGTTTTTATTATTGTCTGCTTTTTTAGTTTCTCCTGTTAAATCCGAAGGTATAGAGGTCAGCGCATGGTCACGAGCTACTCCGCCTGGTGGAGCAACTGGTGCTATTTACGGCCGTATTACCAACAAACAAAATCATTCGGTCGGTCTTCTTTCAGTAGAAGTAGGGTTTGCGCAGCACGCCATGATCCATGAAACGGAGATTAAAGATGGTGTAGCAAGGATGCGCCACGGCTCTCTTGTGATTCCTGCAGCTGGTTTCGTACTGCTGGAACCAGGCAGTACCCACATCATGTTAATGGGCTTGAGCCTCGAATTATCGCCTGGTTGTCGATATCCCTTTCGTATGACCTGGTCTGATGGTTCTAGCACTGATCATGATTTTTTGACAGGTGAGTTGGGACAGATGTTTCCACCCGATCCGGCCTTTCATCAAGCCTGTTTATGAATATGCGGGTTGTGGCGGTGAGCCCGTTATTTTTTATAACAACATCCGTTAGTGCCTGCAGTTCTTCCTCAACTCTGAGATGTTAAGGCTCTGTTGCAATGTCAAACCCATCGGTAATTAGATCGAACATTTTCGCCTAATTGTTGCCTCGTCAGAGATTTCTCTTACTATCACATGGCGTCTATGCGCCGCCTTAAGAGTTCTGTTCTTAAGGTAAAAGCGTGTTATCGTTTAGGATTTGAACAAAGTCAATCGGTATGCAAGCGGTATCTTGGTCAAATCTAGAATCAGGAGATAGTACCTTAGCGGCATTTGGGCAGGACCGGTTGGACGGTAAAGTTGCTTATCTCGCCACCGTCCGGAGGGATGGCCGGCCGAGAGCACATCCCGTTACGCCCGTCATTGGTCAAGGAAGAATGTTTATTTTCTTGGAGCCCAGCTCACCTCGAACTCGAGATCTGGTGGACAGCGGTGAGTACTGCCTGCATTGTGCCATGAGCGATAGTTCAGGCAGCAGCGGCGAATTTCAGGTAACTGGAACGGCAATACGGATAGATGATGCTGATATGCGACAAATTGCTGAATCGGTCTCGAGTTTTCGACCGGCGTTACGTACTGTGCTGTTTGAATTGCAACTTACGGAAGCCATGTCAACTTCATATCGTGGAGGACAACCTAAACGCCGTCGCTGGCAAGCTGGCGACCTCATTGTAAATCTATCATGATGAGTGGAACGCTCGCTGTTCATAAAACTAGAAGGGTAATACGTTGATGGATGGTATCCATGATCTTGGAGGTAAATCTGGATTTGGCAAGGTTGACGTCGAGAGCGGTCTTCAGGTCTTTAACGAACGCTGGGAGGCTTCTGTATTTGCAATGACTAACGCCACCGCTCGAGCAGGTGCTTTCCAAAACACTGATCGATTTCGTCATGCGATTGAACGGATTAATTCAGAGGCCTATTTGCAACACGGATATTACGGTCGTTGGTTAGGTGCGATAGAAAATCTGTTGGTGGAAGCGGGAATTATTGAGCAATCCGAGCTAGATCAGCGCGCATTCTCAAAGGGCGCGACTGCGACTGACCTGATCGCCGCCCTTCCTTTAAAGAGTCCAGACCCGATGGGGCCGGCGCCCAAACAAATCGGAAGTCAGAGAGAGGTCGTTGAAGCCCCTCAGTTCGTTGTGGGCGACCGCGTCAGATCGATTGACCTGCCTGTCAAGGGACATACCCGACTACCGGCATATGTTCGCGGAAAGGTTGGAGAGATTGTTGCCTGGCATTCGGGTTGGATTTTTCCTGACACAAATGCCCATGGTCTTGGGGAGCATCCGAAACACCTCTACACGGTGAATTTTCTCGGCGAGGAACTTTGGGGAAAAGGCGGCTTCTCAGTCAATCTTGATTTGTTCGAACCCTACCTCGAGATCGTTGATGATGAGTGAATTAACGGCACAGGCCATTCGAGCGGAGGCTCTCGAATCGATTTTAGTGGAAAAAGGTCTTCTTACTAGGGATGAAGTTGATGAGGTTATTGCGACTTACAACGATCGCGTGGGCCCTATGAATGGAGCCCTTGTTGTTGCAAAGGCGTGGTCAGACGAAGAGTACAAAGCGCGATTGCTCACGGATGCGACTAGGGAAGTAGCCAATTTCAACTTCGATGGTGGGCAATGCGAAAAGCTGGTGGTAGTTGAAAATACGCCTGAAGTCCATAATGTTTTGGTATGCACGCTCTGCTCCTGCTACCCGTGGGCGGTGCTTGGTTTGCCTCCGAAGTGGTACAAAGATCCTGCGTATCGTTCCCGTATTGTCAAGGAGCCAAGGGAAGTGCTTGCGGAGATGGGGGTGAACCTTGCCGAAGATGTCACAATACGCGTTTGGGATTCGAGTGCCGAGGTGCGTTACCTTGTGCTGCCAATGCGACCATCGAATACCGAGGATCTTAGTGAAGCGGAACTTGCAACGTTGGTTACCCGTGACGCTATGATTGGCGTAGAAGTTCTGTATTGAGTGATTCCTAATGGAACTAAATGAAAAAGCTCTGCCGCCAATGGAGAATGGCGAAGTGGTTTTTGAGGCACCATGGCAAAGCCGAGCTTTTGGTATGGCGAGAGCTATGTCCGAAAAAGGTTTATTTGATTGGGATGAGTTCCGTGAGAGCCTTATAACAGAAATAGAAAAGGCGGAATTAGTGATGTCGCAACCCGATGAACAATATCATTACTTCGACTACTTTCTTGCCGCAATGGTTAGTTTGTTGAATGAGAAAGGTTACTGCCTTGCTCCTGAGCTGCGGGGGAAAGAAGCGGTCTTGGCTAATCGACCGCATGGGCACGATCATAATTACTGAATAAATTGCTCAGTAAATAGTCGTTCTTCTAAAAGAACGAAAGGCATTGGGCCAATTTCGACGAGCCGTGTGAGAAACCCCTCTTCACATTCCCTGATGCATCGTTTCTGCAAATCCTTAAACTTAGTCATGCCAGCAAAGGCGGAGAGTTGGAAGCCTGGGCGGTTTAAAATGGCATCGAGCTCCATACTGATCCGAGCTTGGCTATATAACGTTCGTTTTGACAAGAAAGTGGTCGCTGTTTGTCGCGTCCAGGCGTGTGTGTGAAGCTTCAGGTCGGCCAAAGCCAGGCTAGACATTAGGTTAATAAAATGAAGGTATGTCCCGGCTCTATCGACATTAGCCTCTATCAACCTATCCATGTTGTACCAGGCCCAGCCGAATTGGTAACCGGGCAATACCATCAAGGTCTTGAGGGACGTCGATCCGGGTTTGTCCGTAGCGGCTCGGCCCGGGTAGCCATAGTAAGCTGCGATACTTTCCAGTTCGAAGAAAGGCAGGCCCGTTACGTCTTTCAAATTGATTACTAGCGCTCCGTCGTTATATTGAAAGGGCGGAATTTCCCCATCTCGGCCAATAAGTTCGATAGTTTTTCGGGCTTCATGCTCGATAGTTGGCCAGTGCTCGAATGTTAA
>MDSZ01004539.1_pt1 | contig 50434 bp, 47 predicted proteins | sample 811201 | NCBI WGS metagenome assembly MDSZ01 (sample SAMN05326647, study PRJNA326480) | marine metagenome | isolation source: seawater | place: Indian Ocean: North | collected 2010
ACAATAAAAGAAGATAGTCGAAATTTGATAAGAGCAGTATATAGCTGCAAAACAGAAAAGGCTCTATCTTTAATTGTCATTTTAAGGGATTATTGTAGATTAACTTCTAACAGATTTGATTAAATGCATCTTTTAAATTATCGGCAATCATTTGTGCGGTTCTTCCTTCAATATGATGCCTTTCTATTAAATGAACTATTTCTCCATTTTTAAATAAAGCTATTGATGGTGAGGAAGGAGGATATGGAAGCATATACTCTCTAGCTCTAGAAGTAGCTTCAGAATCTTGACCAGCAAATACAGTTGCGAATACATCTGGTTTAACATCGAATTCTATTGCCATTTTTACTGCAGGTCTAGCGTTTCCTGCAGCACAACCACATACTGAATTAACGATAATTAAAACGGTTTTTTCTTTTTCTGACAAGAGAGAATCAACCTCATTAGCAGTCTTTAATTCAACAAAGCCAACATTTGTAAGTTCCGCTCTCATTGGTTTACATAATTCTTCTGGGTACATATTTTATTTTTTTTACAAAATTAGATTATTATCTTTTCTTTTTAAAAAAATCTGTAAGCAATTTACCGCATTCATACTCCATAATTCCATGGTGAACTTGAGTTTTAGGATGTAAAACACTTTTTTTTAATGATGTAAATCCTTTTTTCTTGTCAGAGGCTGCGTACACTATAGCCTTTAACTGAGTCCAATATGATGCGGCAGCGCACATACAGCATGGTTCTAAAGTAACATATAGTATGCATTCACTTAAATATTTACTTCCTAAAAAATCTGAAGCACTAGTAAATGCTAGCATTTCTGCATGTGCAGTTGCGTCATTTAATTGTTCTGTTAAATTATGTGCTCTAGCTATAATTTGATTATCACAAACGACTATAGCTCCAACAGGAACTTCGTCTTTTTCAAATGCTTTTTTAGCCTCATTATAAGCTTGTTGCATAAAAAATTCACTACTATAAGGATTAATGAGCATTTTGCAAATATACATTTGCATTTTTGTAATTTAGCGCTTTAAACAAATAATAGATTGTTATGTTTCGAAGTCATACATGCGGAGAATTAAATTTGAAGAATTTAAATGAGAGTGTTGTTTTAAGTGGCTGGGTACATAAAAATAGAGACCTAGGAGGAATGACTTTTATAGACATTCGGGATAGATATGGCGTTACGCAGTTGTCTTTCAATATGAAAAAGGATTCCGAATTATGTAACAAAGCGAGAAAGTTAGGTAGAGAATTTGTTATACAAATTAAAGGAATTGTTATAGAAAGAGTAAATAAAAATAAAAAAATACATACAGGAGAAATTGAAGTGGAGGTTAAAGGTCTTTTAATATTAAATCCTTCTAAAACACCTCCTTTTACAATAGAAGAGAACACTGATGGAGGTGAAGATCTTAGGATGCAATATAGGTATTTGGATATTAGAAGGGATTCTGTAAAAAATAACTTATTACTTAGAAACCAGGTATCTATTGAAACACGTAAGTATCTAGACAATCAAAAATTTATTGAAGTTGAAACTCCTTACTTAATGAAATCGACACCAGAGGGAGCGCGTGATTTTATTGTTCCCTCTAGAATGAATAAGGGTGAATTTTATGCCCTGCCTCAATCTCCCCAAACATTCAAACAACTTCTTATGGTTGCAGGTCTTGATAAGTACTATCAAATTGTTAAATGTTTTAGAGACGAAGATTTAAGATCTGATCGCCAGCCAGAATTTACTCAGATTGACTGCGAAATGTCATTTGTAACACAAGATGAGGTTTTAAGCATGTTTGAAGGCTTATTAACACATCTATTAAAAAAGATAAATAATGTGTCAGTGTCCAAATTTCCAAAAATTACTTATGAAGAGGCGATGAATGTATATGGTACAGATAAGCCTGATATACGTTTTGAAATGCATCTAATTGAAATGAGTGATATGTTTAAAAACACAGACTTCAAAATTTTTGAAGATTCTGAATCTATTATTGGTATGAGGGTGGATGGTTGCGCTAGTTACAGTAGAAAAAATTTAGATAGATTAACTGAATTTATTAAAACTCCTCAAGTAGGAGGAAGTCATCTTTTCTATTGCAAATATAATGAAGATGGGTCTTCAAAATCTTCAATAGATAAATTCTTTTCTGAAAATGACAGGAAAGAATGGGGTCAAAAACTCAAATGTAAAGATGGGGATTTACTCATAATGATGGCTGGGGATTTAAAGCAAATCAGAAAAATTATGGGTCTTTTAAGACTTCATTTAGCTGAAGAATTAGGTTTAAGAAATCCTAAAGAATTTGCTCCATTATGGGTAATTGATTTCCCACTTTTAGAATGGGATGAAGAAACAAATAGATATCATGCCATGCATCATCCTTTTACATCTCCGAAAAACAATGATTTAAAGAAGATAGAAACACATCCTGAATCAGTTTTTGCAAACGCATACGATTTAATTTTAAATGGAAATGAAATTGGTGGAGGAAGCATTAGGATACATGATAAAAAATTGCAAAAAAATATATTTAAGCATCTTGGTTTTTCAGAACAAGAAGCCAAACAGCAATTTGGTTTTTTAATGAATGCTTTTGAATACGGAGCTCCTCCACATGGCGGTATAGCTTTAGGTTTTGATAGGTTATGTGCGATTCTAGGGGAACAAGAAAATATTAAAAACTTTATTGCTTTTCCAAAAAATAACTCTGGAAGAGATGTAATGATTAACTCACCATCAAATATAGATAATATTCAACTTGAAGAACTTGGTATTGAATTAAAAGATTATTGATCCTCTATATTCCACTCAGCATAAGATGTTGCTGTTTCAGAAAGAACAACTTTTTGCAGAATTATATCTTTAGGTAATTTACTTTGAATCTTTTGTGCAAAATCTAAAACTAGATTCTCAGATGTAGGCTGATAATCTAAATAAAATACCTTTTCAAAATTAGAAAAATCTATATGTCTATGCTCACTGTTTCCATTGAGAACTAATGAATGGTCATATTTTAATACTATTTCATTTTTAACAATATTTTTTAAAATTCCGAAATCTAAAACCATTCCGTCTTTTTGATGTCCTTTTTGATTTAACACAACCCCTTTTATCGTAACAAAAAGTCGATAAGAATGGCCATGTATATTTTTACATAACCCGTCATAACCATACAGAGCGTGCGCCATTTCAAAATCAAATTCTTTTATTATTCTGATAGTTTTCATATTATTTAAATTTTTTACTCAAATCTATTTTCTTATGGCTATGGAAGCGTTTTTTGACCTGAGAGCCTTTTCTTAACTTAACCTGATCCTTATAACTTAAAAGTGTTATATCAATACAATCAGGAGAACAACATCCTTTGTTTTTTTTATTACATTCATCGCATTGAATAAAAAGTAAATTACAATTTACATTTTTGCAATTAACATGTGTATCTGAAGGTTTACTACATTGGTGACAGTTGCTAATCACATCATCTGTGATTCTTTCAGATAATCTTTCATCAAATACAAAATTTTTTCCTCTAAATTTATTTTCGAGATCAGGATTTTTTTTCAATTGTTGAGTATATTCGATTATACCTCCATATAGTTGGCTAACATTTTTAAATCCATAATGTCGTAGGTATGCAGATGTTTTTTCACAACGTATACCTCCTGTGCAATATAGAAGAATTTTTTTTTCTTCTTTACCTTTTAGAATAGACTTAATTTCTGGAAGCTCTTCCTTAAAAGTTTCTACTTGTGGGCAAATAGCGTTTTGAAATCTTCCTATTTCACTTTCGTAATGATTTCTTACATCAACCACAATAGCCCCATCATCAATAGCTGAATTCCATTGGGATGCGTTAAGATGCCTGCCCACGTTTGTAACATCGTATTCATTTTCGAGCAATCCATCAGCAACTATTTTTTGTTTAACCTTTATAGTCAATTTCAAAAAAGATTTTGCTTTATCTTCAATAGCAATCTTAAATGGCATTTGCTTAAATTTCTCTTGTTTTTCAATACTTTTTTTAAATATATTCCATTTGTTCTCTGGTATGCTAACCTGAGCATTAATTCCTTCATTTGCTATATACACCCTTCCTAGCACATTTAATTCACTCCATTCAGTAAACAAATCATCTCTCAATAAATTGATATTATCTAGAAGGCAGTAACGATAAAATGAAACCGTTATTCTCTTAAATTTTTCTTTTTTAATTCTTTCAAGAGCAGATTGCTTGTTTAGTTTGTCAACTAATCCTTTTTTATTTCCATTTGGATCCATACAATATAATTACAAGACAAAGGTACAAAGGATATTTTTTTTACTGTATTATTGACTCAGATAAATGGTGTTTAATACTATATTTGTACAAAATACAAATAAAATTGAAAGAAGTAGCTTTAGTTATTGGATCATCTGGTCAAATAGGAACAGATTTGACTATTAGATTAAAAGAGGTATATGGATACGGAAATGTAATTTGTTCAGACATACGCCCTTCCTGTAAAGAAAAAGATAAATTTGAAAATTTAGATGCAACTAATAAAAAAGAGTTATATCGAATTGTATCGAAATATCAAATTACGGATGTATATCTACTAGCAGCAATGCTTTCTGCAACAGCAGAAAATAATATAAAAGAGGCCTGGGATTTAAACATGAATTCCCTATTTAATGTTTTAGAGCTAGCACGGGAAAAAGTAATTAGAAAAATATTTTGGCCATCTTCAATAGCAGTATTTGGTCCTGACGCAGTACGAGAAATGACTCCTCAAAATATAGCCTTAAATCCAAAAACCGTTTATGGAATAAGTAAGTTATCGGGAGAAAGGTGGTGTGATTATTACAATAAAAGATTTGGAATAGATGTTAGAAGCATACGCTTTCCTGGATTAATAAGTTGGAATGCTAATCCAGGAGGAGGAACAACGGATTATGCCGTTCATATCTTTCATGAGGCTATTAAAAGTGAAAAATATGACTGTTTTCTTAATAAAAATACCTGCCTACCAATGCTATATATGCCTGACGCAATTGATGCTATCATAAAATTAATGGGTGCTAAAAAAGAGAAAATAACGATAAGATCATCTTACAATATTTCATCTATCAGCTTTACTCCAGAATTATTAGCGGAAAAAATTCGTTGTTATATTTCAAAATTTAAAATATCTTATAGTCCAGATGCAAGGCAGATTATTGCTAATGATTGGCCAAACAGTATTGATGGTGCTATTGCGAAAAATGATTGGGGTTGGAATTTGAAGTTTGATTTAGATTCTATGGTAGAGGATATGTTTTTAAATCTTAAAAAGAAATACAAAGAAATAGCTTAACATGAGTCTAAAAATTTATAATACATTAACTAGAAAAAAAGAAGTCTTTAAGCCGCTCTATAAAAAATTTGTTGGAATGTATGTTTGTGGCCCTACGGTATATGGAGATCCTCATCTAGGTCATGCTAGACCAGCGATTACTTTTGATATTGTGTTTAGATATTTAAATTTTTTAGGTTATAATGTTCGTTATGTTAGAAATATAACAGACGCTGGTCATTTAGAAAATGATGGTGATTCAGGAGAAGATAAAATTGTAAAAAAAGCTCGACTTGAACAATTAGAGCCAATGGAAATTGTAGAGCTTTATTCAAGGAAATATCATGCTTCCATAAAGAAGCTAAACTGCCTTCCTCCCTCAATAGAACCGAGAGCTACTGGTCATATAATTGAGCAAATTGAGATGATAAAAGGTATTTTAAAAAAGGGTTTTGCATACGAAAAAAATGGGTCTGTATATTTAGATGTTAGTTTATATAATCAAAAATATCCTTACGGTAAATTATCTGGAAGAAACATAGAGGACACGTTAGAGGGAACCAGAAAATTAGATAGTCAGCAAGAAAAGAAAAATCCAATTGATTTTGCACTATGGAAAAAAGCTAGCAAGGGCCATATCATGCAATGGCCTTCTCCTTGGGGAAACGGTTTTCCTGGCTGGCATATGGAATGTTCTGCAATGAGTGAAAAATATTTAGGTAAAACTTTTGATATCCATGGAGGGGGAATGGATCTGATCTTCCCTCATCATGAAGCAGAAATTGCTCAAAGTAACGCATTTCATAATTGTGAGCCGGCAAAATATTGGATGCATAATAACATGGTTACTATAGAAGGGCAAAAAATGGGAAAATCATTAAATAATTTTATTAATCTAGATGAATTTTTTAGTGGTGAGCATGATAAATTAAATCAAGCATATCATCCCATGACGATTCGATTCTTTATTCTGCAAGCACATTATAGAAATCCTATTGATTTTTCAAATGAAGCATTACAAGCTTCTGAAAAAGGTTTAAAAAAGCTATTAGATGCATATTCAAACCTTCGTTATTTAAAAGCAAATAATACATCAACCTATTGTGTTGAGGATTTAAAAAATAAATGCTTATCTGCTATAAATGATGATTTTAATACACCGATGGTTATCTCTCATTTATTTGAAGGTGTTAAATTAATTAACTTGATGGGTTCCGGAGAAGAAAGTCTTAATTCAGAAGATTTGGATAAGATTAAATCTTTATTTCATACATTTCTAAATATCATATTAGGAATATCAAATATTGACGAAAAATCTAAATCAAATCAAACGGATAATGTTATGGATATTGTGTTACGAATAAGAGATAATGCTAGAGAGAAAAAGGATTGGGGGACGGCAGACTTTATTCGAGACGAATTAAATAAAATAGGTATAGAGATTAAGGATGAAAAAGATAAAGCCGTTTGGAAATATAAATAATTAATATGTTTTTGAGAATTGCTGTAATTTTTGTTTTTGTGATTTTTGGATGTAATTCAAAAAAGGATTCTCAAATACAAATTGTTGATCGAGCTTCTTTCGTTCCAAAATTTAATTCAGATTCTGCCTACTATTTTATAGAAAAGCAAGTTCAATTTGGCCCTAGATACACAGGAAGTGAAGGTTGGAGGGAATGTAGTTTTTTTTTAGAAGAAAGGCTTAATCAATATGCTGATACAGTTTTGGTTCAAAGGGCTAGAATTACAACTTATGACCAAAAAGAACATCTGATAAAAAATTTCATCGCATCTTTTTCTCCAGAAAAAAAGAATCGGATTGTTTTTTTTGCTCATTGGGATACGAGGCCTGTCGCTGATCATGACATAGCAAACAGAGAAGACCCTATTTTAGGTGCTAACGATGGAGGAAGTGGTGTGGGCCTCTTATTAGAGATGGCTAGAATATTCAAGATTAGAAAGCCGAAAATTGGTATAGATATTATTTTTTTTGATGCAGAAGATTATGGTCAACCAGAAAATTCTAAATTTCCTTTAATGGAAGACTCCTGGTGTCTTGGCTCTCAGTATTGGGCTAAGAATCTACATAGAGCTAACTATTCTGCACGATATGGTATTTTAGTTGATATGGTAGCGGGAGAAAAAGCTACTTTTTACCAAGAAGGGGTTTCTGCTTTTTATGCATCCGATATATTGGATAAAGTTTGGAAAACAGGGCATAGATTAGGGTACGCTGATTATTTTATTTATGAGAAAAGTCCAGAGATAATTGATGATCACTATTATGTAAATAAATTAACCGACATACCCACTATTGATGTTATTGAATTTGACCCAAACACAAAAAATCATTTTAACAAGCATTGGCACACTCATAAAGATAACATGGACAATATAAACAAGAACACATTAAAAGCGGTAGGACAAACCCTTTTACATGTTGCATATAATGGGTACTGATTTTAAAATTTTATTGATCACAACCTTGTATATGTAGGATTTCAAATTCTGAAACTTCTAGTATTTTCTTATTGTTTTTTTCAAAAACAACTCCTTTCATGATGCATTCAAGTGGAAAATATTCCATTTCTGCAACTTCTAAAAATAATGCAGTCATGTATTCTATATCTTCGTTAATAAAAAATAATTCCCATTCTTCCAAAGACTCTTTATCTTTAAAAAGATGTAGATTTTCACCATATATCCACCAACCTGTATAATTAAATACTTGTATTTTTTTTGTATCAATTTGGGCTTTATCATACGTGTTACAAAACTGTAAAGAAAGTAAAATGATTAATAGAAACAATAATCTCATATTCTGTTAATTGTAAAGGTTTTGTTCAACAATATATTGCCAAGATTTTTTGTTCATTAGATGAGACATATTCTTTCCTTTTTTTATATTCTCCCGTATACATGTGGCTGAAATTTCAATTTTAGAAAAATCTTCTACTATTTTGATATTTTTATGCTTATAATTTTTACCGTATCCATTTCTAGGAAAAATATAAATTTTATACTTATCCATTATATCACTTATTCTATACCACTTATTTAAAGAAACTCCATTATCTTCTCCTATTATTAAAGAAAATTCATGATCTGGGTATTTTTTTTCTAAACACTCTAATGTATTAAATGTGTATGAAGGTGTTGGCATGCCTAATTCAATTTCAGAAATTAAAATATTATCTATATCGGACAACATTTTTTTTGCAATCATAATCCGATGATTTACAGGAATTAGGTTAGTGTTTTTTTTGAATGGATTTTGTGGGGAGACTATAATCCATATTTGGGCAATATCGGTTATCTTTAATATATGTGTTGCTATAGTTTTGTGAGCCAAATGCATTGGGTTGAAAGATCCAAAAAATAAACCAATTTTCATTTCTGAATAAATTCATTAATCTTAACTAAACTTTCAGCACATGCTTCTTTAAGATTATTATTTAAAACTACGAAATCAAATTTATTGGACTGGTAAATTTCTTTTTTTGCTTTTTCAATTCTATAAGCAGTTGATTTTTTGGTCTCTGTTCCTCTTAATGAAAGACGGCTCTTCAACACATTAATGGACGGAGGCATAATAAAAATAGTAAGAGTGTTTTTTGGAAATTTTTTCTTAATACTAAGCGCTCCGAAGACATCGATATCAAAAATTACATGCTGTTTCAAATCCCAAATTCTATTTATTTCTTTTTTTAAAGTTCCGTAGTATTGATTTTCATAAACCTCTTCCCATTCTAAAAATTCATCTTGCTCTATCTTCTTTTTAAAATCTTTTACTGTAAGAAAATAATAATCCCTACCCTCTTGCTCCGTAACCCTTTTAGATCTGCTGCATGCAGATATAGAAAATGTAAGGCAAGGTTTTTGTTTAATCAAATATTTAACAATAGAGGTTTTTCCTGTTCCTGAAGGTCCAGATACAACAATCAATTTACCCTTCATTTATAAAATATTCATAAGTTGTTCCTTAATCTTTTCTACTTCCGCTTTAATTTCAACTACAATTTTTTGAATTTTAGCATCTCCTGCTTTTGAGCTAATTGTATTTATCTCTCTTCCGATTTCTTGAGCAATAAATATAAGTTTTTTTCCAGTGGCACCACTTTTATTCATAGTTTCGATAAAGTAAGCAATATGACTTGAAAGTCTAACTTGCTCTTCATTTATATCTTGCTTTTCTATGTAATAAACTATCTCCTGTTCTAATCTGTTTTTATCAATTGCCTGTGTATTTGATATCTTGTCTAATAATTTTTGCCTTATCTTTTTGACTCTTTTGTCTGTAAGTGGCTGAATTCTTTTTAAGTATTTTAGAATAGCTTTTATATTTTTATTAATATCCTTATAAAGTTTTTCCCCTTCTTTTTTTCTAGATTTTTCAAGCTCTAAAACACATGATTCAATTGTTTTTTTAATTTTTTTCCATTCTATTTTATGCAACATGGATCTTCTTTTTACTATAACATCTGGAATTTTAAAAATTACAGGTAGCACTGGCTCTTTATTATTAATAGTAGATTGTAATTTTAAAATCTCTTGATAATGAGTTTTTACTGCTTGCTTGTTGATACTGTATTGAGGTTCGTTTTTAGTATTTTCAATCCAAACTTTTAAATCTATTTTTCCTCTTTTAAGTTTCTTGGAGATGAATTTTCTTATCTCTAATTCATATTGCTTATATGAAGAACTTATATTAATTGTTATATCTAATTGTTTGGAATTTAACGAACGTGATTCTATAAAAACATCTTTTTTATCTAAAGATAATTCGGTCTTTGCATATCCAGTCATTGATTGCATTTTGCTAGAATTTTATGCAAATTTAGGAAAGATTCTGTTTAAGCATGCTTTTTTTTTGACTAACAATATAAACTCCTGTAAAAATCAAAATACATGAAAGTGTTTTGTTTATATCTAATTGATCGGAACCAAAGGAAATTGCAATTAGTGCAGCTAACAATGGTTGTAAATATATATAAACACTAACCGCTGTAGCGTTAAGATGCTTAAGTGCTATAGAGTTACATAGGTAAGCAAAAAAAGTAGTGAATACTAAAACAAAAATCACTTCAATGATTATTTTGTAAGAAAATAAATTCCATTTTACGTCTATTAATTCTTGATACCCAAAAGGAACAATATAAAGTATTCCAAACGAAAAAATAAAAAACATAACAGTTATAGGGTTATATTTTTTAATCAATGGTTGAACTAAAATCAGATAAATAGCATAACTGGTTGCGTTTATTAAAACTAAAATATTTCCTATCATGTAGTCGTTTTTGAAGCTAATATCTCCCGTATTTAGTATCAAATAAACTGCACCGAAACAACCTAATAATACTCCAATAATTTTGCGGAGTGTAATTTTTTCTCTACTTAAAATTAATGAGATTAAAATAACTATGATTGGTGCAGAAGTCATAATAATTGATGCATTTATTGGTGTAGATAAATTAAGTCCTTTAAAAAAAAATAATTGATTAATGGCTATTCCGAAAAGTCCGCAAATTGCAAAAGAAAAAAGATCTTTTAACATTATTCGTTCCTTGATAAATAAGAAGTAGCAGGTTCCAAACAAAAAAATTCCTGACATCGCTCGAAGCAAAATAAATCCTGAAGAGCCTATATATCCCCCAGTCATTACATCCTTAGCAAGCGTATAGTTTAAAGCGTATATAAGATTTGCTAATAAAAGTAGTGTATGGGAAATTGTTTTTTTATTCACATTATGAATTTAAAAGCAAAAGTATAATTAAAAGGCAACTTTTAATTATACTTTTGTATGATAAATTAACAAAATAAATGAGATGAAATTTGCAACAAAAGCCATACATGCAGGGCAAAGTAACGACCCAACAACAGGGGCTATTATGACACCTATATATCAAACATCAACCTATGTTCAGGCCAAACCTGGAAATCATAAAGGATATGAATATTCCAGAACAGGAAACCCAACTAGAAATGCATTAGAAAATAATTTAGCATCTCTTGAAGAGGGAAAGCATGGACTTTGTTTTAGTAGCGGATTAGCAGCTATCGATGCAATAATTAAACTACTGAGCCCTGGAGATGAGGTAATATCTACAAATGATCTCTATGGAGGTAGTTATAGAATATTTAAAAAAATCTTTGAGAATTTTGGGATTAAGTTTCATTTTACAGCTATGAACAATGTTAAAGAAATAGAGAGTTTAGTATCCTCTTCAACAAAAATGATTTGGATCGAAACTCCTACAAATCCGATGTTAAACATTATTGATATTGCTACTATCTCAAAAATCTCTAAATCGAATGATTTGCTACTTGTAGTTGATAATACCTTTGCAACCCCATACCTTCAAAAGCCATTAAAATTAGGAGCTGATATTGTAATGCATTCATTAACGAAATACATGGGAGGTCATTCTGATTTAATAATGGGGGCTGTTATTTGTAATGATGATGTAATTGCTGAAAAATTATTTTTTATTCAAAATAGTTGCGGTGCGGTTCCGGGTCCAAACGATAGCTTTTTGGTTTTAAGAGGAATAAAAACCTTGCATATCAGAATGCAAAGGCATTGTGAAAATGCAAAAAAAATTGCAAAATTTTTAAAAACCCAAAATAAGGTAGATCGTGTTTATTGGCCTGGATTTTCAGAACATCCAAATCATATTATTGCAAAAAATCAAATGAAAGACTTTGGAGGGATGGTTTCCTTTACACTAAAAGAAAACACATTAAAAAATGCAATAAAATTAGTTTCAAGTACGTGTTATTTTACCTTAGCGGAATCTTTAGGTGGTGTCGAATCTTTAATTGGACACCCTGCAAGTATGACTCATGCAGCAATACCAAAAGAAGAGAGAGAAAAATCTGGAGTAATTGATTCATTGATTCGATTAAGCGTAGGCATAGAAGATATTGAAGATTTAAGAATAGATTTAGAAAAAGCTATAAGTCTAATTTAAATGCAAAATATTGCTCTTATAACAGGTACAGGAGGAGGTCTTGGCTTGTCTTTGGCCAAATTATTGATTAAAAAAAACTGGTTAGTTTACGGGTTTTCTAGAACTAATAAGATATATCATGAAAACTTTAACTTTAAAAAAATCGATTTATCTGATAATCAAAAGGTATCTCGTTTATCGCTTCCTAAAATAGATTCTAATTATAATGTTTTTTTGATAAATAATGCGGCTACAATTGGAGAGATAGTTCCTTTAAAAAAACGTAAAGAAAAATGCATTTTAGATAGCTACAATCTAAATATTATTACTCCTACAATCTTGTGTAAAAAATTCCTAATATCATATGAAAAAAATTTTAAAACAATTATAAATATAAGCTCTGGTGCTGCCATAAAAAATATTAGTAGCTGGAGCACGTATTGTGCGTCAAAATCTGCTATTGATATGCTAAGCAAGGTTTTACATGAAGAGAATTATAAAAATTTAAGAGTTTACTCATTATATCCAGGGATTATTGATACTAAGATGCAATATAAAATAAGGACTTCATCTAAAAAAGATTTTCCTTTAGTAGATTCATTCAAAGATTACTATATGAATGGTGAACTAGAAAGTGCAGAAAATGTAGCTAAAAAAGTCTTTCACGTAATGGAATATCCAAAAAAATATAAAGAAATTGTATTTTCTACAAGAGATGTGGATCTTAACTAAAAATTACTAGTAAAAATACATTTTTTTAGGTTAAAGTATTGATTATCAGTACTTTAAATTTAATTGTTATTTTTAACAATTTATTGTGGATAACAATACTAATTTTTTTTTCTTTTGTACTGTACTTTTTTATTTAAATTATTGATAATCAATGATTTAAAAAAATAAAATTAATTATACATCGTTTTGTTTACTAAAAATGAGTTAAAAATAAAAATAGGGCGTCTTTTTATGGAGAATGATAATTATGCTTTAAGTTTGATCCAGTATTAACCAATATTTTATTTATTATGGACAATGTTTTTAAATTTATGAACGGTTTTGTTAAGAGTCTGACTGGTTTTATTATGGGACTTTTAGCTTTAGGAATTGTAGCTACTTTTCTTTTTGGATCTGCAGGATTTTTTGGATTAGATGTAGTTGCAAATATCCAGGATGTTCTTGCTACCCTAACGTCTGGAGGGGATGTTCTTGGTCTTATTGGCCTATTAATTGTTTGGGGTATTATTTCAAAATAAACTCAAAGGTTCATTTTAAAAATAGCCCTACTTTATAAAGTGGGGCTATTTTTTTAACAACTAAATTATGTTTGCTTTTTTACGAATCATGTTGGATGTATCTATTATGTTGTTTTTGTCAAGTAGTTTTGGAAAAACATCTTTAAACCTCTCTTATTTAAATAATAATTATACTTTTGAATAAGAAGTAAAAAAAGAAAATCAATGATAAAATTATTAGAAAAAATTAAAACTAGCTTTATTGAGTTTGCTAAAACTGCATTAGCATTCCTTTGCATTGGAGTTATAGTGCAATTAATTTTAGGAGACAAGATACTTGGCTGGGATCCAGTAGGGAATATTCAAGATGGGGGGAGCGCGTTTGTTGGAGTATTGGTTCTTGTATTGTTATATCAATTGTACGTAGATAGGAAAAAAGATTAATCTAATGGGCTTCTAGCCAATTTTCTCCTACACCTAAATCAACTACTAAAGGAACCTTTAGCGATGCACTTTGTTCCATTTTTTGTTTAACCAGATTCTTTAACAAATTTTCTTCTTCCACAAACATATCAAAAACTAATTCGTCATGTACTTGTAGCAGCATTTTTGATTTTAAATTCTGATTATCTATTTCTTTCTGAATATCAATCATGGCTCTTTTTATAATATCTGCCGCAGTGCCTTGTATTGGAGTATTTATAGCATTTCTCTCTGCTACATTTCTTATAACTGCATTTCTAGAATTAATATCTCGCAATATTCTTTTTCTTCCAAAAGCTGTTTCAGCATACTCTTTTTCTCTAGCTTGAGAAATAGACCAATCCATATATTTCTTGATATTTGGGAATTGAATAAAATATTGATCGATGATTTCTTTTGCTTCTTTTCTAGAACAGCCAATATTTTGTGCCAAACCAAAAGCTGAGATTCCATAAATAATTCCAAAATTTACAGACTTTGCATTTGAACGCATTGTTTTAGTCACATTTTGAATATCTGTTTTATAAACCTTAGCGGCAGTTGTAGAATGAATATCCTCTCCATTTTTAAATGCCTGTATCATTTGCTTATCTCCGCTCAAAGAAGCCATAATTCTAAGCTCTATTTGAGAATAATCAGCAGCAAGTAATTTATAGTTCTGATTTTTAGGTACGAATGCTTCTCTTATCTTTTTTCCTTTTGTTGATCGAATAGGTATATTTTGAAGGTTTGGGCTTACGGATGATAGCCTTCCAGTTGCCGTGACGGATTGACTAAATGTAGTGTGTATTTTTCCATTAAAACATAAACGGGGAAGGGCGTCTACATAAGTGGATAGTAATTTTTTTATTTCCCTATACTCTAAGATAAAATCAATGATTTTGTGTTTTTCCTTCAATTTTTTTAGGCTATCTTCAGATGTAGAAAAATTTCCCGACTTTGTTTTTTTTGCTTTTTTATCAAGTTGCATTTTTTCAAAAAGAATTTCTCCTAATTGTTTTGGAGAATTAATATTAAACTCAATATCTGCTAATTCATAAATATTTTGAGAATAATTTAATTCTAAATTATTAAGAGTTTTAGAATATGAAAATAGCGCTTCCTTATCTAATGTTATTCCTTCAAACTCCATCTTAGCCAGAACTTTAACTAACGGCATTTCTATTTCTTTAAATAGCTTCCATATATTTTTATCTTTTAACCTTTGCTTTAGCGTGCTATAAATCTGCAAAATCACATCAGCATGTTGAGATATGTAATTCTTTCTATCTTCATAGCTTATATCTTTCAATTGTTTTTTTAACCTACCCTTTCCTTGAAAGTCTTGAAATGTTATAAAGTCCTTTTCAAGTATAGTTTCTGATATAAAATCCAAACTATTCCTAATCTCAGGGTACAAAAGATAATAAGCTATCCGAATATCAAATATTTTAGATTGAATAAAAATGTTTTTATTAGCTAATACTTTGATTTGTTTTTTTAAATCAAAGCCGATCATTGTCAAATCTTTTCTAGTAAATATTTTTTTAAGCAAAGCCAAAAAATGCTCTTCATTTGTCTTTGTAAAAGACACATAACTTGATTTATTTTTTTTCTCACTAATTGCAAGTCCTATGATTTCGGCAATATGAAATGGATCTTCTGTTAAAGCTAAATCTATAGCTATAGTGTCTTTTTTTTGCAAAGAATCTACTAGTTTGTTTACTTCTTCTATGGTCTTATATGATTGATAGTTTTTATCAAAAAAAAGAGAATCTTTTTTTGCTTCTTTAGATTTAACACTATCAAATAAGTTCATTTGTAAATTTATATTTGATATCTTTTTTTCTTCTTGAGGATTTGATTCTTCTTTCTTAAGAAAAGACTCTAGCAAGCGTCTGAATTCTAGCTCTTGAAACAATGAATGTAATTTAGATTTATTCACCCTTTTTAGCTTCAAATCCTCTAGATCCACCTCTATTGGGACATCCGTAATAATTGTAACTAATTTTTTGGAAAGTAGGCCAATCTCCTTTCCATTCTCTACCTTTTCCCTTATCTTTCCTTTAAGCTTATCTGTATTTCTAAATAGCTCTTCCATAGAACCATATTCGGAAATAAATTTTACAGCAGTTTTTTGGCCCACACCTAGAATTCCCGGAATATTGTCTGATGAATCTCCCATCATTCCTAATAAATCAATCACTTGATTAATTTTTTTTATAGAAAATCTTTCTAACACTTCTTTTACACCCCAGATTTCATTTGGCTTCCATTTATTTGCTGGGCGATACATAAAAATATTCTCAGAAACCAATTGAGCAAAATCCTTATCCAGAGTCATCATGTAAACTTCGAATCCTTCTTTTTCAGCTTTTTTTGCAATTGTACCAATAACGTCATCAGCTTCATAACCATGTTTGAATATTTTAGAAATATTAAAGGCATCAAGAAGCCTGTCAATATAAATTAAACTAGAACTTAGATCTTCTGGCATAGCCTCTCTTTGCGCTTTATATTCTGGATAAATAATATGTCTCTCTGTAGGTTCTTTGGTATCAAAAACCACCGCAATGTGAGATGGTTTTTCTTTTTTTAAAACTTCAATTAATGTATTAGAAAATCCAAAAATAGCTGAAGTATTGATTCCTTTGGAGTTAATTCTGGGGTTTTTTATAAAAGCAAAATACGCCCTATAAATCAAAGCGTATGCATCTAGAAGAAAGAGTTTTTTTTGATTTTTCATGTGATTATGTAAATTTACAACTTATGTTTTAATAAACTATTTTATTTTTAGTAGTTATTTATGAGAAAATTAGAATTTAAACAATTAAAAAAAATTTTTATCATTCCAGTCTCATTTGTTTTAATTATGTGGATTGTTAAGCTTGTTGAGTTTTCTTTTAATCTAAACCTTATGTTTCATGGTGTTTTTCCGCAAACTTTTAGTGGTCTTCAAGGAATCTTTTTCTCTCCGTTTATTCATTCAGATTTTACACATCTTTTTCACAATAGTTATCCAATAATTGTTTTAGGAGGCATGTTGTATTTTTTTTATAATAAAATTGCAAATCAAATTTTTATTTGGCTATTTTTCATTAGCGGGTTTTGGCTTTGGGTGTTTGGTGGTTTTTTTTCTGGATTCGCTTATCACATTGGAGCTAGCGGTTTAATATATGCATTAGCTAGTTTTATTTTTTTTAGTGGTATAATAAGAAAAAATCCAAAGTTAGCTGCTGCTTCTTTAGTGGTGATATTTTTATATGGAAGCTTATTTTGGGGACTATTATATTTAAAGCCTGGGATTTCTTGGGAGGGGCATTTAAGTGGTTTTTTAGCTGGCTTACTTTTAGCTCTATATTACAAAAGTAAAGGGCCAAAAAGAAAAAAATATCAATGGGAAATTGAGGAAGAAATGGAAGAAATTTTATATAAAAAGAATTTATTAAACTAACTCTTATTAACTTTATTAACCCCCCAATTGCTAATAAACCAAAGTCTTTCGTGAATATAATACAGTATCATTTTCGTTACTATTTCAATAGAAAAAATAGATACTGCAACATTTCCAGCTCCTTCTGTAGAATCAAACATAATATAGTAAACCAAATACACAAGAAATATCGTATCTGCCGCTCCAACTAGTCTCCAACTAAAAGTTTTCACAATATGTCTTGTTCTTTGCCTAATTGAAATCCAAGTTGTATTATACCATATTCTTTCATGGATATAATATAAAATTGTTTTAGTAACTAACTCCAATGCTGCAATTAAAGAGGCTGCCTCTGTTGCTTGTTCTGGTTTTTCTCCCATATAGGAAACTAATAACCAGCTTATTAGCCAAGTATCAAGCGTGCCAATAATTCTCCATGTTATTGTTTTGACAATATGCCTTTTAGGATGGACAAATGGTTTATTATTTTTTTTCATGCTACGCGAATATAAAAATTTTATGTTTTTTAGGTATTTTCGCACAGTATGAAAAATATTAGAAATTTTTGCATCATTGCGCATATTGATCACGGAAAAAGCACATTAGCTGACAGGCTACTAGAGTACACGGAAACAATAACTGAAAGGCAGCAAGAAAATCAGCTACTTGACAATATGGACCTTGAAAAAGAAAGGGGTATTACAATAAAAAGTCATGCTATACAAATGCAGTATCAAGATGAACACAATAATTATTTGTTAAATCTTATTGATACTCCAGGTCATGTTGATTTTTCATATGAAGTCTCTCGTTCTATTGCTGCATGCGAAGGGGCTCTGCTTGTAGTAGATGCAGCACAAGGCATACAAGCTCAAACAATTTCAAACCTATATCTTGCTCTTGAAAATGATCTCGAAATAATACCTGTACTAAACAAGATAGATCTTCCTAGTGCTGATCCAGAAGTAATTAAAGATCAGATTATCGATTTACTTGGTTGTCAAGAAGATGAAATCATTCTTTCAAGTGCTAAAACTGGAATTGGGATACAAAAAATACTTGAAACAATTGTGGACAAAGTGCCTCATCCAACTGGTAGAAAGGAAAGTCCATTAGAGGCAATGATTTTTGATTCGGTATACAATCCATTTAGAGGTATTGAAGTATATTTTAAAATTGTAAATGGATCTTTAAATGCAGGTGAAAAGGTTAAATTTATTGCAACCGGAAAAGAATATTATGCAGAGGAAATTGGGGTTCTTAAATTAAATAAGCATGCAAAAAAGACATTATCCACTGGAGAGGTGGGTTATATTATATCTGGAATAAAAAATCCAAAAGAAGTGAAAGTTGGAGACACCATAACAGGTTCAGAAAATCCATCTACAGTTCCTATTAAGGGTTTTGAAGATGTTAAGCCTATGGTTTTTGCTGGTGTTTATCCTATTGATACTGAGGATTATGAAGAGCTTCGATTTGCAATGGAAAAACTACAATTAAATGATGCTTCTCTTACTTATGAAAGTGAATCTTCTGCAGCTTTAGGGTTTGGTTTTAGATGTGGTTTCTTAGGAATGCTTCATATGGAAATAGTTCAAGAAAGGTTAGAGAGGGAATTTGAGATGATGGTCATCACAACGGTTCCTAATGTATCTTACTATGCACATACAAAAAAGAAAGAAAAAATTCTAATAAACAATCCTTCTGATTATCCTGATCCTAGTATTCTAGATTATGTTGAAGAGCCTTATATCAATGCTCAAATTATAACCAAATCAGAATTCACGGGAGCTATAATGAATCTCTGTATCGAAAAAAGAGGGGAATTAAAAAATCAGGTTTACTTAACTACAGATCGGGTTGAATTAACTTTCGAAATGCCATTGGGAGAAATCGTTTTCGATTTTTATGATAAGCTTAAGAGTATTTCAAAAGGGTACGCTTCTTTTGATTATCACCCTTTAGGCTACAAAACATCTAATTTAGCTAAATTAGATATTTTGTTAAATGGGGAGCAAATAGATGCGCTGTCTGCCTTGGTTCATAAACAAAATTGTTATGATTTAGGGAAAAAATTATGCTCAAAATTAAAAGAACTTATTCCTAGACAACAATTTGACATTGCAATACAGTCTGCTATTGGATCGAAAATAATTTCTAGAGAAACTGTAAAGGCATTAAGAAAAGATGTAACTGCAAAATGTTATGGTGGTGACATTACTAGAAAAAGGAAATTGTTAGAAAAGCAAAAAAAGGGAAAGAAAAGAATGAAGCAAGTTGGAAATGTTGAAATACCACAAAATGCCTTCCTTTCTGTTTTAAAGCTAAATGATTAAATTTAACACAAATTTTAAATATGGCTGGACATAGTAAATGGGCAAATATTAAACATCGAAAAGGGGCTCAAGACGCTAAAAGATCAAAGATATTTACGAAAATAATCAAAGAGCTAACAGTAGCCTCTAAAGAAGGAGGGGGTGATTCAGAATCAAATCCAAGATTAAGGACTGCTATTCAAAATGCAAAAGGAGCAAATATGCCAAAAGACACTATTGCAAGAGCGATTAAAAAGGGGGTTTCTAATGATTCGGGTGATTATGAAGAAGTTACGTTCGAAGGTTATGCTCCACATGGTATAGCAATATTTGTTGAATGCACTACTGATAATAATAATAGAACGGTTGCGAACATACGTGCTATTTTTAGCAAACATGGTGGTTCATTAGGAATAAATGGGTCATTAGAATTTTTATTTGAAAGAAAAAGTGTTTTTACGATACCCATGCAAAATATTCCTGTAGACCTAGACAGTCTTGAAATGGATTTAATTGACTCAGGACTTGAGAGTCTAGAAAGACATGATGATATTATTGTTATTTATAGTGATTTTGCTAATTTTAGCGATTTACAGCAAAAGCTTGAAGAATTAGAAATAGTGGTTATGTCTGCTGAATTGCAAAGAATTCCTAAAGACACGCAAGCACTTAATCTTGAGAATTCTAAAAAGATTATGCGAATGATAGAGAAATTTGAAGAAGATGATGATGTTAAAAATGTTTTCCATAATTTAGAAATGACAGAAGAGTTGGAAAGTGATTTAAATATAAATTAATATGACTGTATTGATCTTGGGTTCAGGAGGTAGGGAGCACGCAATTGCTTGGAAAGTGTCGAAAAGTAGTATGTGTAAAAAGCTTATTATTGCTCCAGGAAATGCAGGAACTTTATTACTGGGGGAAAACATTGATATAGACATCTCTGATTTTTCAAAAATCAAAGAAATTGTTATTAACTATGGGGTAGATATGCTCATAGTGGGTCCTGAGGATCCGTTAGTAAAAGGGGTGTATGATTTCTTTAAACAGGATCCAGAATTAAATTCAATTACTGTTATTGGTCCTTCTAAAAAGGGTGCAAAACTAGAAGGTAGTAAGGATTTTGCTAAGGAATTTATGCTAAGAAATAATATCCCTACTTCAGCATATAAAACATTTGACAAAACTACCATTAATGACGGGATTGATTTTCTCAACAACACAACTCCTCCATACGTCTTAAAAGCAGACGGATTAGCTGCTGGTAAAGGAGTTGTTATATTGGAAGACTTAGAAGAAGCAAAGAGAGAGCTTAAATCAATGATAATCGATAAAAAGTTTGGTAATGCAGGAGGTAAGGTCGTTATAGAAGAATTTTTAGAAGGAATTGAGGTTTCTGTTTTTATAGTCACAGATGGAGATTCTTATAAAATTTTACCCACTGCTAAGGATTATAAAAGAATTGGTGAGGGAGATAGGGGTTTAAATACTGGTGGTATGGGAGCCATTTCTCCGGTTAATTTCGCAGATAGATTTTTTATGGAGAGGGTAGAGTCAGAAATTATCAAGCCTACAATTGAAGGTTTAAAAAAAGAAAAAATTGAATATCAAGGATTTTTGTTTTTCGGACTAATTAATGTTAAGGGGGATCCTAAAGTGATTGAATATAATGTTCGTTTAGGAGATCCGGAAGCAGAAGTTGTTGTGCCAAGAATAAAATCAGATCTTCTAAATATGTTAAAAGGAATAGGAGATGGGACATTAAGTGAAAAAGATTTAAATATTTCTGATTCAGCTGCAGTTACTGTCGTAATGTCTTCTGGGGGGTATCCTCAAAAATATGAAATAAATAAAGAGATTACTGGGCTGGAAAATGTAATGGAAAGTATTGTTTTTCATTCTGGGACAAAAAATAGCAATGGTAAATTATTAACTGCAGGGGGTAGAGTGTTAACTGTAACTTCTTTAGACCCTGATATTAGAAAAGCCTTGCAAAAATCCTATAGTAGTATAAAAAAGATATCTTTTCAAGATAATTATTACAGAAAAGATATAGGGCTTGATTTATCTAATTAAGATTTCTTATTTTCTCTATTTTTTATCAACTGAATTGTACAAATAACTAGAAAAGAAAATATAATAAACACATACAAATAGTTAACCTTATTTCCTATAATAGGCATAAAGTCAAATATGTATGTAAAAAAATTTCCAATAGATTGCCATAAATTAGCCCACATAATAATTAAATTTATTTGCAAATTTATAATTTTAAAATAAATGTTAGACCAATTTAAAAAAGGTAGTTTTCAAATCACAATAGGTTTTATTGGTTTTTCAATACTATTCCTTGCTATTCCTTATTTTTCTATTTCAGATTGGACGTCTAATTTGCTTGTCTATAGTCTTATAGGAACTGTTTCTATTCCCATATTACATGCTATAATATTAAATAATTTAATCTACGATAAAGATGTTATAAGAAAATATAATTTCGTTTTAGCGCCGGTGTTTGTTTTATTTTCTGGATACTTTAAAATCATTACGGAATTTTGGGTTTTTTCATTTTTTCTATTGTTTTTTTTTAATTTCTTACTTAACTCTTACCAAAAAAAATACCCATTTTCAGCTTTTTTTAATAGTAGTTTTATCATCGGTTTGTTAAGTCTTTTTAACTCAGATTTAATATTTTACTTATTATTAATCATTTTGGTTGGATTGTTATTTGAGAATTTAACCTGGAGATCGTTTGCTGCAATTATTTTTGGTTTCTTTACTCCAATAGTTTTTTATTGCTTCTTGCATTTTTTATTTATAGATCAGAGCTTTTTTTTTCCTATACTAGTAAGTTTTGAAATACCTATTATAAGAATTGGTTTGGCTTTTTTTTCTTTGGAACGAGCGCTTTCATTATTTGTTTTGTTTATAGCATTTTCTTTCTCAATAATAGAACTTGCAAGGTGGTTATATAAGAAAAGTATTAAGAGTAGAAAATCTTTCATAGTTCTTTTTTTCTATATTTTAATTACATTGTTTATTATTTTAAAGTGTAATGACTCCGCTAGCTGGTATTTGTTATTAACACCTCTTAGTGTAATTTTTACAAACTATTTTGTGTATTCAGACAAGAATAAAATAATTAATTTATTATTTTTATGCTTAATAATATCGTCTATCTATTTTAGAATAATAAATATATTTTTATGAAATTTGGTGTAGTGGTTTTTCCAGGATCTAATTGCGACATGGATATGGTTTATGTCCTTAAAAAATTATTAGGTCAAGATGTTGTTCTTCTTTGGCATAAAGATACAGATTTACAAAATTGTGACTGTATTATATTGCCAGGAGGGTTTTCGTATGGAGATTATTTACGCTCAGGAGCAATTGCTAAATTCTCACTAATAATGTCACAAGTAGTTGAATTTGCTAAACGCGGAGGTTTAGTTATTGGAATATGTAATGGCTTTCAAGTTCTCTGTGAATCTGGATTATTACCCGGAACTCTCTTGCACAATAACTCTCATAAATTTATTTGTAAAAATGTGTATTTAAGTTGTACTACTAATGATACGGCTCTAACACATTCATTCAAAAAATCTGATGTTATTAAAATCCCAATAGCGCACGCAGAAGGAAGGTATTTTGCAGATAATAATACGATTAATGAGTTAGTTGATAACGATCAAATTATATTTAAGTATTGTTCTGATTCTGGCCATATAAGTAATGGTGTGAACCCTAATGGATCTATAATGAATATAGCTGGTATTTGCAATATTCAAAGAAATGTATTTGGAATGATGCCTCATCCTGAAAGAGCATCAGATAAAGAATTGAAAAATACAGACGGAATAAAGCTATTTGAAAATATCTTAGAAACATCTGTTGTTTAAAATAACGCGATTTTTGTTTTGTTAAAAAAAATGTTAACAAACTTTTTGACTTTTATGTCGACTGTTTTTTTTTATTTCTAAAATTGTAGCTATCAAAAAAAGTAAAAAAATATGGATGTAACAACTACAAAAAAAGAGTCTATCGTTTCAGCGGAAAAAAGCAAAGTGTATGAGTATGAATCTGTTCTAGAAAGCTCTATTAAGTATTTTAACGGAGATGAATTAGCTGCAACAACATGGATGAATAAATATGCTATGAAAGATTCTGAAGGTAATTTTGTAGAAAAAAATCCTGATCAAATGCATAAAAGGATGGCAAAAGAATTTGCTCGAATTGAAGGGGATTATAAATTAAAATATAATTTAAATGGTAGTGCAAAGTTTTTATCTAAATATGGACAGGAAAGAGCGGATTTAACAGAGGAAAAGATTTACACTCTATTTAAGGGTTTTCGATATATAGTTCCTCAGGGAAGTGTTATGAGTTCTCTAGGAAACGGCTATAAATTAGCATCATTGTCAAATTGTATAGTTGTTCCTGAATTACACGATTCATATGGAGGTGTTTTTTATACGGACCAACAATTAGCGCAATTATTTAAAAGACGATGTGGTGTTGGTGTTGATATATCAAATTTACGCCCATCTGGAGCTAAGGTTTCTAATGCAGCAGGAACAACTTCAGGAGCAGTTTCTTTTATGAATAGGTTCTCAAATACAACTAGAGAGGTTGCTCAAAATGGAAGAAGAGGAGCTCTAATGTTAACCATAGACATCTCTCATCCTGATGTTGAAGATTTTGTAACTATAAAGCAAGACCTTTCTAAAGTAACAGGGGCAAATGTTTCGATTCGTCTTTCAGACGAGTTTATGAAAGCAGTGGAAGAAGATGCGGAGTATACTCATCGATGGCCAATAAATTCTAAAAATCCAAAATTTACAAAAACTATAAAAGCAAAAGATCTTTGGGAAACCATTGTTAAATGTGCGCATAATACAGCAGAGCCAGGTTTAATTTTTTGGGATAGACAACATCATTACTCAACATCTTCTGTTTACCCGGGCTATGAAAATACATCAACTAATCCATGCTCAGAAATTGCAATGCAAGGAGGAGATAGTTGTCGTTTGATTGCATTAAACCTGTTTAATTTTGTTAATAATCCATTTACAGAAAAGGCAAAATTTGATATGGATAAATTTTATAAAGTAACCTACGAAGCTCAGCGTTTAATGGACGATCTTGTAGATTTAGAAGTAGAGGCTATTGATAAAATATTAGAAAAAATAGATTCTGACCAAGAGCCTGAACATATCAAGGGGGTTGAAAAAGAAACATGGGAATTATTAAGAACGACTGGTAAGGAAGGAAGGAGGACCGGTTTAGGGTTTACGGCTCTTGCTGATATGGTGGCGGCTCTAAATATGAAATTTGATTCTGATGAATCAATTAAGTTTATAGATACAATAATGAAAGAAAAATGTAGAGCAGAATTTGATAGCTCAATTGACATGTCTTTAGCTAGAGGAAGCTTTATAGGTTTTGACAAAAAAATTGAAAATTCTTCAGAATTTGTTCAAATGTTAAAAATCGAACTTCCTGAAGTTTATGAGCGTATGATGAAATTTGGAAGAAGAAATATTTCTATTAGTACAGTTGCTCCTACAGGTACATTAAGCATGTTAGCTCAAACATCTTCTGGAATTGAGCCGGTTTTTATGACAGATTATAAAAGAAGAAGAAAATTAAACGCAGAAGACGAAAACACAAAAGTTGATTTTATTGACGATTTAGGAGACAAATGGCAAGAGTTTACAGTCTATCACCATAATTTAAAAAAATGGATGGATATAAGTGGTGAACAAAATATCAAAAAAAGCCCTTATGCTGGTTCAACGGCTCCAGAAATAGATTGGCAAAAAAGAGTTGACATGCAGGCTGCTGTACAAAAATATGTTACTCACTCAATAAGCTCAACTATTAATCTACCAAACGATGTTTCTTTAGATCAAGTAGGGGAAATATATTTAGAGTCTTGGAAAAAAGGGTTAAAAGGTATTACTGTTTATAGAGATGGGTCTCGTTCAGGGGTTCTTGTTTCTGCTGATGAAGATAAAAAAGATGATACTGAAAAAAATGATGAGTTTAAAGAAACTCATGCTCCCTCTAGGCCAAAACGGCTAGATGCAAAGGTTATTAGGTTTCAAAATAATAAAGAAAAATGGATTGCGGTTGTTGGCTTGTTAAACGGAAGGCCTTATGAAATATTCACAGGAAAAACGGAAGATGTTTTTGTGCTTCCTCAAGCTATTGAATATGGTTGGGTCATTAAAAATAAAAAAGAAGACGGTGATGGTAGTCAATATGATTTTCAATACGAAGATAAAGAGGGATATAAAATTACGATGGGGGGTCTTTGCAGGTCTTTTAATAAAGAATTTTGGAATTATGCAAAGTTAATTTCTGGCGTATTACGACATGGGATGCCGATTCATTATGTTGTAGATTTAATTGGAACGATGAATCTATACGAAGACAATATAAATACATGGAAAAATGGTGTTGTAAGAGCATTAAAAACTTTTGTCCCTGACGGAACAAAAGTTAGCGATCAGATTTGTAGTGATTGTAGTGATGGTTGTATTGTATACGAAGAAGGTTGTTTAAAATGTGTAAATTGCGGATATACCAAGTGTGGTTAATCCCTCCTTTTTTAATTTTATTACTTTTCTTTTCTAATTGTGCTAATATACTTCCTCTTAGCGGAGGAGAGAAAGATATTAATCCTCCGAAAATTAAAGATATTCAAATTGATTACGAAAAATCATTGTTGCATATTTATTTTGATGAAAATATAGTTTTAAATAATTGGTCCGAAAATTTTTATTCATCACCTTTTTTAAAATCTACTCCTAAGCTGGAAAATAAAAAGCTTGAGATAAAAATCGGTGATCCGTTAAATAAAGAAGAAACTTATTTAATATCGCTAAACAATTGTATTAAAGATTTAAATGAAGGCAACGTAGCTTCTGATATAGAATTTATTTTTTCACACAAAAAAGAGAAGGATTCCTTGCTAATAACTGGACATATAGTTGATGCTTTTTCAGGGGATACAGTTGAAGGGGCGTGGATTTTTGCATATGATAGTTTGCTAAATGATTCTTTGTTGTTTCGTTCAAGCCCAAACTATGTATCAAAAAGTAATGATAAAGGTTTTTTCACTTTTCCTAATTTAAAAAATATACCTTATTATCTATATGCATTGGACGGGAAAAATCACAAATACGAAAATGGGGAAAGGGTAGCTTTTTTAAAACAATCTATATATCCAAGTAGAAAAAATTTAACTGAAGATAAGGTTTTAATGTCATTGTTTGATCCTTTATATGATTCTATTAAAACAGGAGATACAAATAATTTGCCGCCAAAATTAGATAAAGAAGGGTATTTGCCATCAACAATTTTAATTGATATTATTTTTTCAAATAATCAAACGGATAGTTTTATCGTAAATTCAGCATTTTTATTTCATCTTATTGATAAAGATGGGAGTGTTATAGAAACATGGAAAAACACAAAGCCTTTTAAGGTTTGTAACGTTCCTCCTGGGGATTACACATTAAAGTGTATTTTAGATTTAAACTGTAATAAAAAATGGACTACAGGAAATATAGAAAAAAGGATTTTGCCAGAAATTACGCTAATTTATCCAGAAGATATTATGGTTAGACCTGATTCAGAAATAGAGCTAGAATGGGAAATAGTTCAATCTAATTTTATAAATCGTTTGTTAAAATAAAACTGTCTCTGTCTGATAAAAAAGGGAGCTTCTTTCTTGTTTCTATCAAACTATTTATTGATAAAGTAATTGTTCTGTAGGTGTTTTCAGATAAAGTGTTTAATATTTTTTTCCCATTAGGATCAAAAACGGCTGAATTTCCTGGATAAGAAAAATTATTGTAATCTTTTCCTTTTCTGTTTACTCCAACTACATAACACTGGTTTTCAATTGATCTTGCTTTTAGAAGAGCATTCCATGCGTTAATTCTTTTAGTTGGCCAATTGGCTAAATAAATAAGCAAATGGTAATCTGTAGTGTTTCGGGCAAAAACAGGAAACCGTAAATCATAGCAAATTTGAGGAAAAATTTTCCAACCTTTATAAATTATACATGTAACTGATTTTCCTGGATTAATGAATTTTTTCTCATTAGACAAGCTGAATAAATGTTTTTTATCATAAGTAGATATCACCCCTGTTTCTTCAACAAAACAAAGTCTGTTGTAAATATTTCCAGACTCTCTAATAAATATGGTTCCGCAAACAGCACATTTGTTTTTTCTTGCCATCTCAATCATCCAATTTATTGATTTTCCGGTCATACTTTCTGCCACATCTATTGCTAACTCTGGACAAAATGAAGTATTAAATGTTTCTGGTAGAAATACAATATCTGGATTATTAATCTTTTTAAAAATTTTAGTAAATCGACTTAAATTTTTATCAACCTGCTTAAAATAAAGATCGGATTGAACAATTGCTATCTTTAAATCTTTCTTAGGAAACAATTTTTTACAATTAGTCGTTATTTGTAAAATTTGCTGAAAGATATTCTCTATTCATTCTTGCAATATTCTCCAACGAAATTTCTTTTGGACATTCTACTTCACAAGCCCCTGTATTTGTGCAGCTTCCAAAGCCCTCTTTATCCATTTGCTTTACCATATTTAAAACACGATTCTTTCTTTCAACCTTGCCTTGTGGTAAGAGTGAATATTGTGAAACTTTTGCTGAAACAAAAAGCATTGCAGAGGAGTTTTTGCATGTAGCAACACAAGCGGCACATCCAATACAAATTGCAGAATCAAACGCGCTATCTGCATCTTCTTTTGGTATAGGGGTTAGATTAGCGTCTTGCGTGTTTCCAGAAGTATTAACAGAAACAAACCCTCCAGCTTGCTGAATTCTATCAAATGAGCCTCTATCTACAACTAAATCTTTGATTATAGGAAGTGCTTTTGCTCTCCATGGCTCAATATAAATTGTGTCTCCATCATTAAAAGATCTCATATGTAATTGACAAGTTGTTATTTTTCTTTCTGGCCCATGTGCTTGACCATTAATATATAATGAACACATTCCGCAAATCCCTTCTCTACAATCGTGATCAAATGCAATTGGGCTCTCTCCTTTCTCAATTAATTCTTCGTTTAAGACATCTAGCATTTCTAAGAAAGAGGAATCTTTGGAAATATTAGAAATTTTGTAATCAACTAGATTACCCTTTTCTTTTCTATTTTTTTGTCTCCAGATTTTTAATGTGAAATTCATAATAATTTATTTGTAGCTTCTTTGTTTTAGTTCAATATCATTAAACTTTAACTCTTCTTTATGTATGATTGATTCTGAAGGGTCTCCTTTGCATTCCCAAGCAGAAACATAAGAAAAGTTTTTATCATCTCTTTTTGCTTCACCTTTTTGTGGTCCATCTTTTTCTATCGATTCCTCACGAAAATGACCTCCGCAACTTTCATTTCTTTGCAAAGCATCCATGGCAAATAACTCACCAAGCTCTAATAAGTCTGCAACTCTTCCTGCCTTCTCTAATTCTTTATTTAATTCATCGTTTTTACCGGGAACGATAACATTATTCCAAAAATCTTCTCTTATTTTTTTTATCTCAATAATGGCTTTTTTTAATCCCTCTTTATTTCTAGACATTCCAACATATTCCCACATAATATTTCCTAATTTTTTATGGAAATAATCAACGCTTTTGGTTCCGTTATTAGAGATAAGTTTTTCAATTCGATCTAAAACAGATTTTTCAGCCTTTTCAAACTCAGGGTTGTCAATTGATATCTCTCCTGTTCTTATGTCGTCTGAAAGATAATCTCCTATAGTGTAAGGTAAAACAAAATACCCATCTGCTAGCCCTTGCATTAAAGCAGAAGCTCCTAGCCTGTTAGCTCCATGATCTGAAAAATTTGCTTCTCCTATACAATAGCATCCCGGAATAGTTGTCATTAGATTATAATCAACCCAAACTCCTCCCATTGTATAGTGCACCGCGGGATATATCATCATAGGTGTTTTGTACGGATTATTGTCAACAATTTTTTCATACATCTGAAAAAGGTTTCCGTATTTTTTTTCTATAACCTCTTCTCCTAAAGATTTTATTTGATTTTGGCTTGGTTTATTTATTCCATTTAACAAAGCTTTTTCTTTTCCATATCTATCAATAGCAGAAGCAAAATCTAAATATACCGCCTCACCTGTTTGATTTACACCATAACCTGCATCGCATCTTTCTTTAGCTGCCCTTGAAGCAACGTCTCTAGGGACTAAATTTCCAAATGCAGGATATCTTCTTTCTAAATAATAGTCTCTATCCTCTTCTTTTATCTCTGTGGGATTTAATTTTCCTTCTCTAATTGCTTTGACATCATCTATATTTTTTGGGACCCAAATTCTACCGTCATTTCTTAATGATTCCGACATTAAGGTTAATTTTGATTGATGATCTCCTGATCTAGGAATACATGTAGGATGAATCTGTGTAAAACAAGGATTAGCAAAAAATGCTCCTTTTTTATGGATCTTCCAAGCTGCAGTTACATTAGATCCCATTGCATTTGTTGAAAGAAAAAACACGTTTCCGTAACCTCCACTTGCAATAACAACTGCATGTGCTGCATGTCTTTCAATCGATCCATTTACTAAATTTCTTGCAATAATGCCTCTTGCTTTGCCGTCAACAACAACTATATCCAACATTTCATGTCGATTGAACATTTTAATTTTTCCTTTACCAATCTGTCTATTCATTGCAGAATAAGCTCCTAACAATAATTGTTGTCCTGTTTGTCCTTTTGCATAAAAAGTTCTGGAAACCAAAACACCTCCAAAAGATCTGTTGTCTAATAATCCTCCGTAATCTCTAGCAAATGGAACTCCTTGAGCAACACATTGATCAATTATATTTGCAGATACCTCTGCTAATCTATATACATTGGATTCTCTTGACCTATAATCTCCACCTTTTACAGTATCATAAAACAATCTATATACAGAATCTCCATCATTTTGATAGTTCTTTGCGGCATTTATTCCTCCTTGAGCGGCAATAGAGTGCGCTCTTCTTGGTGAGTCTTGATAGCAAAAGGCCTTTATATTATAACCCATTTCTGCAAGTGATGCTGCAGCAGAAGATCCAGCTAAGCCAGTTCCAACAACTATAATGTCGATTTTTCTTTTATTAGCCGGGTTAACCAAATTTATCTTATTCTTATGATTTGTCCATCTATCTTTTATTGGCCCTTCTGGAATTTTTGAATTTAATTTAATGGATTTTTTCATATAATTTATGCTCTAAAAAAATGATATAATGCTATAAATATAAAACCTGAAGGGATTATTATAGCATACAAATATCCAGCCTTTTTAATTATTGGAGTGTACTTATTATGGTTGAATCCGGTTGATTGAAATGCAGATTGAAATCCATGAGATAAATGTAGTCCTAAAAAAACGAATGATACGCAGTATATAACAGTCCTCCAAGCATCTTCAAATTTATGAGTAAGCTCTTCATAATACCTGAATTTCTTAGTTTCATTATCTAATCCCGACCAATCGCCATTTATAAATTTTGTCTCAATCTCTGGAATCCAAAAATCATAAAAATGCAGCAAAAGGAAAAGAAAAATCATAATTCCTGTTACAATCATATTTCTACTAACCCATGAAGAATTTTTATTTGGTTTATTTATAGTGTATTTTATTGGTCTTGCGGATTTGTTTTGAAAATCCAAATACATTCCCATTATTAAATGGAATAAAACCCCGAACAACAACAGTGGTTGTAAAAGAAACTGTACTAAAAAATTAGTACCCATAAAATGAGAGGCAGAATTAAATAATTCGGGATTTATAACAGAAAAGAAATTTATTAACAGGTGTTGCAGTAGAAAAAAAATTAAAAAAAAGCCAGATATGGCCATTAGAAATTTTCTTGCTAAAGTTGATTTTGTCATTATCATTATCTGGTTTACTATGCAAAGTTAAGCAAATAAATGATAGATTTCTTGTTATTTATAATTATAGATACTTGTTCTATTTCAGTATCTTTGAATCTAAATTCTTTCAAATGAACAGATATAGGTCTATTAACAATCAATTATTCATACGCAACAGGAAGCTTCTTTCAAAAAAATTAGAAGAAAACTGTTTTGCTGTATTTAATTCTAATGACATAATGCCAACTAATGCAGATGGAACTATGCCTTTTAAACAAAATAGTGATTTGTTTTGGTTAAGCGGAATAGATCAAGAAGAAAGTGTTCTGATTCTTTTTCCAGGTCATCAAGATAAAAATTTACAAGAAATTTTGTTTGTAAAAGAAACGAGTTCTTTAATAGCTATTTGGGAGGGAGAGAAGTTAAATAAAGAACAGGCAAAAAATGTATCTGGTATAAAAACAGTATTGTGGCTATCTGATCTTGATAAAACAATAGATTCTTTTACATCTCTTTGTTCGGGGGTTTATTTGAATAAAAATATTCATAGTCGAGCAGCTTCTAAAGTAGAAACCAGAGATGATCGTTTTAGAAAAGCTTTGATTTCTAAATATCCAACAATTAATATATTAGAAATTGCTCCTTATATGCACGAATTAAGATCTATAAAATCTAAACATGAGATTAGTTTAATGCAAAAAGCATGCGATATAACAGAGAAAGGTTTTAGAAGAATTTTGTCTTTTATTAAACCAGGTATAATGGAATATGAAATAGAGGCAGAAATAATGCATGAATTTTTAATAAATAAATCAAAAGGATTTGCTTATGAGCCTATTATTGGATCAGGAAAAGATTCATGTGTTTTGCATTATATAGAAAATAACAAAATGTGTAAAGATGGGGATATTTTATTAATGGATTTTGGGGCAGAATATGCTAATTATAAATCTGATCTTACAAGAACTGTTCCTGTAAATGGAAAGTTTACCAAACGACAAAAACAAGTTTATATTTCTGTTTTAAAGGTCATGAAAGAGGCTATAAACATGCTTCGTCCAGGTATTTTTATTCAAGAATATCAGAAAGAAGTTGTTAGTCTTATGCAGGAAGAGTTAATCGGATTAGGTCTTTTTTCAAAGCACGATATAAAAAAACAGGATAAAAAAAATCCACTCTACAAAAAATATTTTATGCATGGGACTTCCCATTTTTTAGGATTAGATGTTCATGATGTTGGAGATTTTAATAAAGCTATAGAGGTTGGTATGGTTTTTACGTGTGAGCCAGGAATATATATTCGAGAGGAAAAACTTGGGATTAGATTAGAAGATGATATTTTGATTTCTGACAATGGGGCGTTAAATTTAATGGGCAATATACCTATAGAAGTAGAGGAAATTGAGAGTTTAATGAATAGTTCTTGATAATCTTTTAATCTTTAAAAGAATCCCACCCTTGAGCTGTAAGTTTGTGTGCGGTATTATCTTTAGCAATAAAGTGATTCCCTTCTGACTTATCAACAACATGTCCAATAATAGTAAAGTCAATATCTTTTTTTAGCTTATCGTAATCTTTTTGCTTAATGGTAAATAGTAATTCATAATCTTCTCCTCCATTAATAGCGCAAAATATTGGATTTATTTTAAAGTCTTGTGCAAGATTCATAACAGTATAATCTATTGGTATTTTTTCTTCATAAATGTGTAAACATACATTAGATGACTTGGCTATATGAAGGCATTCTGAAGCAAGGCTATCTGAAACATCAATCATAGATGTAGGGGAAATATTGAGATCATTTAAAATATCTATGTACTTTACGGGTGCTTTTGGTCTTAACTGTCTCTCTAAAACATAATTGTTTCCTTCTAAATCAGGTTGAACAGAAGGATTTTCAAGAAAAATCTCTTTCTCTCTTTTTAATAACTGAAGTCCTAAATAAGCACCTCCGACATCTCCTGTTAAAACGACTAAATCGTTAACATTGGCTCCGCTTCTAAATGTAATTTTTTCTTTTTGGCATACTCCTAAAACTGTAACGCTAATTACAAGTCCGGTTTTAGAAGAGGTTGTATCTCCTCCAATTATTTCAATTTTATAATCGTTACATGCTAAACTTATTCCTTTATAAATCTCTTCTATAGCTTCTACAGTAAATCGATTAGAAACTGCGATGCTCACTAATGCTTGTTTTGCAAATCCATTCATGGCGCATAGGTCTGATACATTTACAGATATACTTTTGTAACCTAAGTGTAATAAAGGAGTGTATGCTAAATCAAAATGAACCCCTTCAACCAGCATGTCTGTTGATATAATTTGATAGTGATTTTCAGCCTCTAAAACAGCAGCATCATCTCCGATTCCTTTTACTATATTTTTGTTTTTTCCTTCAACTATTTTTGACAATTTATCTATCAGTTTAAATTCTCCGATTTCTGATATGGAAGTTGTATTTTTTTGTTTTTTTTGATTCATTTTTCAAAGATAAGGATATTTGTGAGTAAATATTTTTTGGGATTTTGTAAATTTGTATTTTTAAGTTATAAAAATGGTTTCAATAAGTGATTCTGCAAAAAATAGACTCTTAGAATTATTAAAAAATGAAGAGGGAGAGAATAAGTTCGTTCGTGTTGGTGTGAAAAGCGGAGGTTGTTCGGGGCTTTCTTACGATTTAAGTTTTGATAATTTGAAGCTAGAAGACGATGAATTAATTGTAGATAATGATATAACTTTATTGGTAAATAAGAAAAGTATACTTTATTTAACGGGTACTATTCTAGAATTTTCAGATGGTTTAAATGGAAAGGGCTTTGTGTTTAACAATCCGAATGCGAATAGAACCTGTGGTTGTGGAGAAAGTTTTTCACTTTAATTTTTTTAATGACAGATAAAAAGAGGGAAGAAGAGGAATTGTTGGAGAAGGTTACTTCTTCTGAATATAAATATGGCTTTACAACAGACATTGAGTCTGACACAATTCCCAAAGGATTGTCTGAAGAGGTAATTAAAATTATCTCTGCAAAAAAAAATGAACCGAAATGGATGCTTGATTACCGTCTAAACGCATACAGAGAATGGCAAAAAATGAAAGAACCAGATTGGGCAAACATAAGCTATACTCCACCGAATTATCAGGATATTATTTATTACTCTGCTCCTAAGCAAAAACCTGTATTAAACAGCTTGGATGATTTGGATCCAGAAATGAAAAAAACATTTGATAAACTTGGTATTTCAATTGACGAACAGAAAAGATTGGCTAATGTAGCTGTGGATGTGGTCATGGACTCAGTCTCAGTAGCTACTTCTTTTAAAGAAACGCTTGCAGAAAAAGGAATTATTTTCTGCTCTATATCAGAAGCGATCCAGGAGCATCCAGAGCTAGTAAAGAAATACCTTGGAACTGTTGTTCCAGTTAGAGATAATTTTTTCTCTGCTTTAAATTCTGCCGTATTCTCTGACGGGTCTTTTTGTTATATTCCGAAAGGGGTTCGTTGTCCTATGGAGCTTTCTACTTACTTTAGAATAAATCAGGCCGGGACAGGGCAATTTGAAAGAACATTGTTAATCGCAGACAACGATTCATACGTAAGTTATTTGGAAGGATGTACTGCTCCCCAAAGAGATGAAAATCAACTTCATGCTGCTGTTGTCGAGTTAATTGCGCTAGATAATGCAGAAATTAAATATTCTACAGTTCAAAACTGGTACCCTGGAGATGAAGCAGGAGTTGGTGGAGTTTTTAATTTCGTTACAAAAAGGGGTATTTGTCACAAAAATTCTAAAATTTCGTGGACTCAAGTTGAAACTGGATCTGCAGTAACCTGGAAATATCCCTCGTGTATTTTAAAAGGAGATAATTCTATTGGTGAATTCTTTTCAGTCGCGATTACAAATAATAAACAACAGGCTGATACTGGAACTAAAATGATTCATTTAGGAAAAAATAGTAGAAGCACAATTATAGCTAAAGGAATATCTGCAGGTCATTCAGATGGAAACTATAGGGGTTTGGTTAAAATTTCAAAAGGAGCTAAAAACTCTAGAAACTTCTCTCAATGCGATTCTTTATTAATGGGAGACAAGTGTGGTTCGCATACATTTCCATACATTGAAGTTGAAAACAACTCGTCACAAGTTGAGCACGAAGCAACCACATCTAAAATTGGAGAAGATCAGATATTTTATTGCAATCAAAGAGGTATTGGAACAGAAGAAGCAATTGCGTTAATTGTAAATGGTTATTGTAAAGATGTTTTAGATCAATTGCCAATGGAGTTTGCTGTTGAGGCTCAAAAATTATTAGAAATTAGCCTAGAAGGATCCGTGGGTTAAAAAAATATTTAACTATGATAAAAATACAAAATCTTCATGCTAGTATTGATGGTGTTAAAATCCTGAAAGGAGTGAATCTTGAGATAAATGCTGGTGAGGTGCATGCTATTATGGGTCCAAATGGATCAGGAAAAAGCACTCTTTCTTCAGTAATAGCTGGAAAAGAAGAATATGAAGTAGTTAATGGGAGTGTGCATTATGAAAAAGAAGATTTGTTAGATTTAGATCCAGAGGAAAGAGCTCATAAAGGAATATTTCTTTCTTTTCAATATCCTGTAGAGATTCCGGGTATATCGGTTGCTAACTTTATTAAGGCATGTGTTTCAGAAAAAAGAAAATCTCTTGGTTTAGAGCCAATGCCAACAAAAGATTTACTTGCATTAATGCGTGAAAAAATGAATCTTTTAAATATAGCTGATGGATATTTATCTAGAAACATGAATGAAGGTTTTTCTGGTGGAGAAAAAAAGAGAAATGAAATTTTTCAAATGGCAATGCTTAACCCTAAACTTTCTATCTTAGATGAAACCGATTCTGGCTTAGATATTGATGCTTTAAAAACTGTTGCTAATGGGGTAAATAAACTTAAGAATAATGAGAATGCAACATTAATAATCACTCATTATCAGAGGTTGTTAAATTATATAGTTCCAGACTTTGTTCATGTATTATATGATGGTAAAATAATAAAGTCAGGTAATAAAGATCTTGCTGAGCAATTAGAAGAAAAAGGTTATGATTGGGTAATAAAAGAATCTGTATAGAGAGTGGCGCTACTAGAAAATTTAATTACATATTCACAAAACAATAGGTTGTCTAATAATCAAAGGATTTCTTTTGAGTCTTTTTTAAAAAAGGGTTTTCCTACAAAAAAAGATGAAGATTGGAAATACACTTGTTTAAAAAATATAGTTTCAAAAGATTACACTATAGGTATTAACGGTGATCAAAATGAATTAGACCCCTCTGTAGTTGAAGCATATGGATTTGGGTTTGATTGTAAAATCATTTTTTATAACGGGAGCCTAATACATTTTCCGAAAATAGATGGTGTTGTCATATGTGAATTTGAGGAGTTTTCGTGTAAAAATGATGACGCTATCTCTCTATTAAATGCTGGGCTTGCAAATTCTGGATTCAATATTTTGATAGAAAAAAACACAATTATAAATAAACCTATAGAGATTTTGTTTTTTAATACCATTGAAAATGGATTTAGTCAATATAGAAACAGACTTACTGTTGGAGAAAATTCAGAAGTAAAAATAATAGAAAGAATACAGGATTTAAGCAATTCATCTTGTTTTAGCAATCATTACACTCAAATAAATTGTAAAATTAATTCAAAACTAGAATATAATAAGATTCAAAATAATAGCTCTAATTTTAAACTTATTGATTCTTTAAAAATCATGCAAGAAAAAAACTCTACTAGCAATGTGAATACCTTGGTATTGAATGGGGAGTTTGTTAGAAATGGTTTATCTTTTGAACAGAATGGGTCTAACTGTGAAAGCAATATGAATGGGATTTCTGTTTTAAATGGAAATCAATTTGCCGATAATCATACTTTTATTGATCATAAAATTGCTAACTGCAGAAGCAATGAGGTGTATAAGGGGGTTTACATGGATAATTCTAAAGGTGTTTTTAATGGAAAGATTATGGTAAGAAAAGATGCTCAAAAAATTGATGCGTTTCAGCAAAACAACAATCTATTATTAGATGATAAATGTGTAATTGATACAAAGCCACAGTTAGAAATATATGCAGATGATGTAAAGTGTAGTCATGGATGTACGGTAGGTCAATTAGACGAAAAAGCATTATTTTATATGAAGAGTCGAGGAATAAGAAGTAGTCACTGTAAGGCTTTATTAACATATGCATTTATGTCAGAGGCGTTGGAGAATATCACAATTATTGAATTAAAGAATCAGGTTCAAAGATTATTAATGGCTAAGTTAAATGTAGATTTAGAATTTTCATAATGTTAGATATTTTGAATATAAGAAAGCGCTTTCCTATTTTACAAGAAAAAATAAACGGTGAAAATTTGATTTATTTTGATAATGGAGCAACAACACAAAAGCCAAAATCTGTAATTGATACAGTCTCTAAATTTTATAAACAAAAAAATGCTAATATTCATAGGGGGGTTCATTTTCTAAGCAGTCATGCTACAGAAGAGTTTGAGAATACACGATCTTCTGTCAGTGAATTCATTGGCGCAGCTAATTCAAATGAAATTATCTTTACAAAAGGAACAACAGAATCCATTAATCTTGTTGCAAATGGCTATAAAAGTATATTAAAAAAGGGTAACGATATTATAATTTCAGAACTTGAACATCATTCTAATATTGTTCCATGGCAAATTTGCTGTCAGGTATCTGGAGCAAATTTAAAAGTTATTCCTTTAAAAGAAAATGGAGAGTTAGACTTAACTTATTTTCAAAAAATATTATCAAAAAATACTAAATTAGTTGCGATTTCACATGTCTCTAATACATTAGGAACTATAAATCCTATTCAAGAAATAATTGCGGCGTCTCATAAATTTGGAGCAAAAGTATTGATAGATGGAGCGCAAGCCATGTCTCATATTAACTTAAATATGGAGGAAATTGGGGCAGATTATTATTGTTTTTCAGGTCATAAAATGTACGGCCCAACTGGTGTTGGGGTTTTGTATGGAAAAGAAAGTATTCTGAATGATTTTCCTATATATCAGTCAGGTGGAGAAATGATTGAAAAGGTTAGTTTAAAAAAAACAACCTATGCTAAAATACCGCATAAATTCGAAGCTGGTACTCCTAATATTGCTGGTGTTGTTGGTTTAAATGAAGCCATAAAATTTATTAATGGATTGGGGGTGTCTAATATAAAATCTCATGAAGATAGTTTGCTTCATCATCTAACTGAAAAATTGATTAAAATAGATGGATTAAAAATATACGGATCATCGCAAAATAAAGCTGCTATCCTTTCATTTAATATCGATGGATTGCATCACTATGATATTGGTGTTCTGTTAGATAAAATGGGTATAGCGATTAGAACAGGGCATCATTGCACTCAACCAATAATGGAAAAATATAATATTTTAGGTACTGCTCGAGTCTCTCTTTCGGTTTACAATACTATAGAAGAAATTGATTATTTTATCAGTGCTATTCGGAGAATTAAGAATATGCTGTCTTAAAATGGAAAAAATAGAATCTATACAAAGGCAAATAATTGAGGAGTTTGAAATGTTTGAAAATTGGATTCATAAATACGAATATATTATAGAATTAGGAAAAGAATTACCTAAAATTGAACAAGAATATAAAGTAGATGAAAATCTGATACCAGGCTGTCAGAGCAGGGTTTGGCTTTATGCTGAAAAGAAAAAGGGAAAAGTTGTCTTTTTTGCTGATAGCGATGCTATTATGACTAAAGGAATTATTGCACTTTTAATTAGGGTTTTTTCAGGACAAAATCCATCTGATATTACAGATTCTAAACTGGATTTCATAGACATTATTGGGCTTAAAGATCAGCTTTCAGCAACAAGAGCTAACGGACTATCTTCAATGATAAAACAGATGAAAATATATGCGTTAGCACTTAATGCAAAATAAAAAATAAACTAAACTATGGAAGATTTCGCTATTAAAACTATTAAAGAAATATACGATCCAGAAATTCCGGTAAACATATATGATTTAGGCTTAATCTATGATGTTGAAGTGGACAATAAAGAAAATATTCGAATTGTTATGACATTGACCTCTCCTAATTGTCCTGTTGCCGAGTCTCTTCCTTTAGAAGTTGAAACAAAAGTAAAAGAAGCTACAGGTGCAAAAAATGTTTCTGTTGAGGTTGTTTTTGAACCAGCTTGGAATAAAGATATGATGAGTGAAGAAGCTAAGTTAGAATTGGGAATGCTTTAAAATGAGTAATGAAATTGTAAATAGAGTTGCGAAGAGTAAGCTTAAAACAATAGACTTATCTGAATATAGGCCTAGTATAAAAATATTCCCTCTTGATATAAAAGATTTTTTATATCAAGATTTAATCTTAAAAGAAGCTTTTTTCAAACAAAAACTTAACGAATTTGATTTCGAGTTTTATAAAAATCGCATTGTGGCATTATCTTGTTCTGCAGAAGCTATTATTCCAATGTGGGCCTACATGTTAATTGTTTCTGCACTAGAGCTTGAAAATAGCACTGTTTATTTTGGAAAAGAGAAATTTGTTGAAGAAACTTTATTTATAAATGAAATCAACAAAATTGATGGAAAAAAATTCAAAGGACAAAGTGTTTTGGTTAAAGGTTGTTCTAATGTCGAGATTCCGGAGTCTATTTATATTGAAATAACGAAAAAACTTCATCCTTTTGTTAAAAATTTAATGTTTGGAGAGGCTTGTTCTTTTGTTCCTGTTTTTAAAAGAAAAAAGTAATACTATAAAATGAAAATATATTAAACTATACTTATTATGAAAAAAATATTCTCTTTAATTGCGCTATACCTATCTATATCTGCTTATTCTGAAGAGGGGATGTGGTTGCCTCACTTACTTGAAAGTTTAAATCAAGAACAAATGGAGGTTTTGGGCTTGGAAATTAATTCTGAAGATTTATATAGCATTAGCCAAAATTCTATTAAGGATGCTATTGTTTCACTTGGAGGTTTTTGTACTGCAGAAATTATCTCTGACCAAGGGCTCTTGCTAACAAATCATCACTGTGCTTTTGACGTTATACAAGAACATAGTAGCGTTGAAGACGATTTCTTAACAAATGGTTTTTGGGCAAAAACAAAAAGTGAAGAATTGCTTAATGAAGGTTTAACTGCCACTATTGTAATTAGTATAGAAGATGTTACTAATGAAATTGTAAAAAATCTAAACGAAGATATGTCGGAAGAGCAAAGGGATTCAAAAATTCGAGAAATTTCTAATGCTATTTCTAAAGAAAAAACTCTAGACACACACTATAAGGCAAGGGTAAAATCATTTTTTGGAGGAAATGAGTTCTATCTTTTTACCTACGAAACTTTTAAAGATGTTCGGTTAGTTGGAGCTCCTCCATCATCAATTGGTAAATATGGAGGAGATACTGATAATTGGATGTGGCCAAGGCACACTGGAGATTTTGCATTGCTTAGAATATATTCAGATATAAATGGTAAGCCTGCTAGTTATTCTAAAGAGAATATTCCTTACAAGCCAAAACATCATCTTCCTATTCAATTAGATGGAGTTGAAAATGGAGACTATTCTATGGTATATGGGTTTCCTGGCAGAACCAACAGATACTTAACGTCATTTGGGATAAAAGAAGATCTTGAGTTGTCAAATCCAACAATTATAGAAATAAGAGATAAAAAATTAAAGATTATGAAGTCTGGGATGGATAAAAATCCTGAAACGAAAATTAAATACGCTTCAAAGTACGCAAGCACTTCTAACTATTGGAAATACTACATTGGACAGAGTAAAGGGTTAAAAAAAATGAAGGTGTATGATAAAAAACTTATTATTGAAGCTGAATTTCAGAAATGGGCAGATACTGGAAGTGAGGAAAGAAGAAAAAAATACTCTACTGTATTGAGTAGTTTAGATTCTGCTTACTCTAAAAATTCAAAAATACAGATTGCCCGAACCTATCTAAATGAGGCTGTTTTTCAAGGAGCTGAAATTTTATATCTCTCATATATGCTTGATCGTCGCATCTCCTTGCTTCCTAAAGATGATGCGGAAAGAGATGTTGCTATACAGGAAATAAAAAATTATGTTAGTGAAGATTTTTACAAAAACTATGATGCAACAGTTGATGAAGAGCTTTTTTCGGCAATGTTAAAAATGTATTATTACAACGTTCCTGAAGATCAACATCCTCCTATTATGAAAAAAATTAAAAATCAACCTTTTGGAAGAAGCTTAAATTTTGAATATTATGCTAAAAAGGTATATGAAAAATCGTTTCTTTCTTCTGAAGAAAAATGTTTAAATTTTCTAAAAAATCCTTCTAAAAAGCGATTAATATCTGATCCCGCGTATAAGACAATGATGTCTATATATAATTACTATATGAAAAATCATGCTAAAAAAAGAAAATTGATAAGAGAAGAGATGGCGCGTGCCAATCGGCTATTTATACAAGGGTTAAGAGATATGGATCCTGAAAAAAAATATTATCCAGATGCAAACTCTACGCTTAGGCTTACTTATGGTACTGTTGGAGACTATGCTCCTGGAGATGCAGTGCATTACGATTATTTTACAACGATTGATGGTATTTTTGAAAAAGAAGATCCAAAAAATGAAGAATTTATTGTTCCGGAAAAACTTTCTGAACTATATAAAAATAAAGATTATGGAGACTATGCAGATAAAGATGGGAATTTAAGGGTAAATTTTATACACAATAATGATATTACTGGTGGTAATTCAGGTAGTCCTGTTATCAATGCGTGGGGTGAATTAATTGGAGTTGCTTTTGATGGAAATTGGGAGGCTATGAGTGGAGATATTGCTTTTGAGAATAATGTTCAAAGAACTATTTCGGTTGATATCAGATATGTTCTATTTATTATAGATAAGTTTGCTGAGGCTTCTCATTTGATTGATGAAATGACTTTAGCAAGTAGTCGAAAAAAAACAATTCCTAAATAAAAAGTTATTAAAATTAATATGCTCTTTTGTTTTTTCCTTCAATATAATTAATATAAGATTGATTAGCTACTCTAACACCTCCTTTTGTTGGGTAGTTGCCGGTAAAATACCAATCTCCTTGATGATTAGGGCAAGATTCGTGTAAATCGGAAATGCTTTGGTAAATAATCTCAACTTCTGCATCTACATCTGGTGGAGTCAATAGCTCGCTGATTTTTTTAGAAATTTCCTGTACTGTGAATTCGCTATATATTCTTTTAACATGGTTTTCTTTTTGTAGGTCTTTCTTACAGTCTTTATAAATATGATTTATTATTTCTTCTTTTCCCGTTTCTTTTAGTAAGCTTATTGCTGCTTGAAATGCAATAAAATCTCCCATTTTAGCCATGTCAATACCATAGCAATCCGGGTATCTTATCTGTGGAGCCGAAGAAAGAATAATTATTTTTCTTGGATTTAATCTATCAAGAATTCGTAAAATACTATGTTTTAAAGTTGTTCCTCTCACTATACTATCGTCTATCATTACAAGATTATCGGTACTTTTGACTATACCATACGTTATATCATAGACATGTGTAACTAAATCATTTCTATTATCATCTGAAGTGATAAAGGTTCTTAATTTTGCGTCTTTTATAGCGATCTTTTCCGATCTTGGGCTAATCGACATGATTTTTTCAATATCTGATTTATTTGGACTGTTTCCAAGCTCTAATATTTTATTAATTTTTACTTTATTTAAATATTGATTTATCTCTTTGATTAATCCGTAATAAGAAACTTCTGCGGTATTAGGGATATAAGAAAATACGGTATTTTTTATATCTTTATTAATTGCTTTAAGCATTTTTGGAAAAATTTTTCTTCCTAATTCTATTCGTTCAGAATAAATGTTTTTATCGTTACCTCTAGAAAAATAAATCCTTTCAAAAGAGCAAGATTTTCGATCTAATTTTTCCCTTATTTTTTTTTCTTGTATTTTTCCGTTTTTCTTGATAATCAACGCATGCCCTCTTTGTATCTCTTTTATTTTACTTTCTGATATATCAAAACATGTTTGTATTACTGGTTTTTCAGAAGCTACGACTGCGATTTCATCATCGACATAATAGAATGCGGGTCGAATAGCTGCTGGATCTCTTAAAGCAAAACAGTCTCCGTGACCAATCATGCCACACATTAAATATCCCCCATCCCAATATTTTGCAGAATTAACTAATATGTTCTGAATATTTATGTCCTCCTCAATTTTTCTTGTAATTTCTGACTTGCTAATCTTATTCTTATTTTTTATATATATTCGATCGTTCTCTTCGTCTAAAAAATGGCCTATTTTTTCTAAAATCGTGACTGTGTCGGTTTTTTCTTTTGGGTGCTGGCCTAATTCTAAAAGCTGGGAAAATAATTCATCAACATTTGTCATGTTAAAGTTTCCTGCAAGAACTAAATTTCTAGTTTTCCAATTATTTTGTCTTAAAAACGGGTGACAGTGTTCAATGCTGTTTCCTCCATAGGTTCCATACCTTAAATGTCCCAAAAAAACTTCTCCAGTAAATGAATGGTTTTCTTTTAACCAAATTGTGTCTTCTAATTTTTTAGCATCCTTTTTTTGAAGTGAGATGAATTGCTCATTAATTGAACTAAATATATCTTGTATAGGATCAGGGCTAGTGGATCTCTTTCTACTTATATATCTTTTTCCAGGACTTATATCTAGTTTAATATTTGCAAGCCCTGCTCCGTCCTGACCTCTATTTCTTTGCTTTTCCATTAAGAGATACATTTTATTCAAGCCATAAAGAGATGTTCCGTATTTCTTACGATAATAATCAAGTGGCTTTAGCAGTCTTAACATTGCTACTCCGCATTCATGTTTTATAGGATCGCTCATTTTATATTAAAACGTAAAAGTACATTTTTAATGTAAAAAAGAGAGTGTTTGGATTGTAAAACAGAATTATTTTTATAAATTGATTTTATAAAACCTATAGATCTTTTTTTCTTGTATAATTGTACATGATTTACAGTGTGAAAGATAGGTAAAGCTAAAATCATTTTCAATATTAAACCCCTCGGGTTTAACAATAAATTCTCCAGAACACTCTAACTCACCTTTTATAGAAAATCTTTCAATTTTATACAGATCTTCTTGTTTGTAAATCGCGAACCAAGACCCAGCTCCTACCCCACTAATCCATTGGGATTCTTTTGGAACCAATTTTCCTTTAATTTTAGGTTTTCTAATTATTTCCATGTTTCTATACTACTAAAATAAGCATGTATTTTAGTTTTTTTTACCAATTTAAATAAATCTTTTTTTACAACATAATAGTTGTTATTAGTTATTGAAACATTTCTCTTCGGAGATGGGGTAACGCAAAAAGGGAATTTTAATCTAATTTTTTTTATCCATCCTGGATTTGCTTTCTGTATTATGGTAGAAACAAATCTGGAACAATTTGTTCCGTTAATAGTAAATGGTCCATATGTAATCATACCTTTATCTTGCATTTTTTTAGCACTCACATATGCTTTTTTAAAATCAACCTTAGGTAAAACAGCAGCATATAAAGCTCCTTCCCCATGTGTTGATTCTTTTTTAAAAAGCTCGTGTAACAGTTCTTTTATGTTAGTTATTTTATGATTTTCAATAATTGCAATAGTATCTATCTTTACGTCATGGTCGGTCTCTTCGTCTCTAACTCTTCCTTTATTTCTTGGAGTATGGTATCTTCCAAAGTCTAAATAGTGACACTTTCCATTTATTGAATCTACCAAAACAATAGCCGAATGACCAACTCTATATTTATTGTCCTTTGAAAGAAAAGGATTATAAGTATTATCATACCATGCTCCAGATGCAGTAACCATTCCTTCGGGCCATGCTAATGTTATTAATAAGTCTTTTTGTTTTTTAGGCATGTAACTTTTTTAAGCTTTGCACTATTATTTTTAGCAAATTTCTCTAAAATACTAAAAAATTGTCTCAGTACTCTGATATTGTTATTAGTATTTACCACAACTAATCGAACAAAGGTGTTTTTTTTGAATGACCCATATCCCACCATTAAAGTATTGGTTTCATATAACTTTGTACATAAATCAACTGGATCATAGTTTTTATAATTAAAGCAAACTGACAGGGTGTTTGGGTGACTGTAAACTTTATAATCCTTATTTTTTTCTATATAGCTTTGAGCAAAATTTGACAAATCATATCCTTTTTCTACAATTTTAGAAATACCACGGGTGCCTATTGATTTCCATAACACCCAAAACTTTAAAGCGTTATTTTTTCTTCCACACTCAAAAGATGTTTTTCCTAAATTAAAATCGTCTAAATCATGATGGGTTTGATATAAATATGAAGCATCATTGTTAAATGAATTGTATAGGTATTTTTTATTTTTAACTACTAAAACAGAGCAGCTTAACGGAGTTCCTAGAGTTTTGTGTGCGTTAAAGCAAAAAGAATCTGACAAGCTTACTCCTTTGAGTAATTCTTTATATTTCTTTGAAAATATCGCCGTTCCACTATAAGAACCATCTACATGTAGCCAAATGTTATATTTTTTGCTTACTTCTGCAATCTTATCAATAGAATCAAACGCTCCTAAAACGGTTGTTCCAGATGTGGCGTTAATATAAAATGGTGTAAATCCCTGTAAAATATCTTTTTGTATTTGATTTTTTAAATCCCCAACTGACATTTCTCCTTTTAAATTTGACTTTATATAACGTATATTTTCCTTTCCTATACCCGAAAAGGCTGTATTTTTTGATATCGAATAGTGTGCATTTTCGGATGTATATAGGGTAAGTTTTGTATTTACCCCTTCCTTTCTGATCTTTGGCTCTTTTTTATCTCTAGCCATAATTAAAGACATAAAATTGCTCATCGATCCTCCAGTTGGGAATGTTCCTCCAAAATCGCTCTCATATTCAATTATGCTTGCAACTTTATTGATGATTTCTTTTTCAATAGCAGCTTGCGGTCCTGCAACTTTATAAGTTGCCATTGTGTTATTTAAGATTATAGATAATAAATCTCCAAGGACAGCTTTAGAGTGTCTTCCTCCAAATAATTGATTAAAAAATAGTCTTGATGATGTTTTTGGTGTTGCTATAAGTATTTCTTTTAATTTAGAGGCGAGTTGTTTTTCGTCAATTCCATTTTTTTCAAGCTGAATATCTAGTTTGTTGAGTAAATTGTTAGGAGAAAGGTTTTTTGTTACTGGATTTTCTTTTTCTTGAGACAAAACTTCTTTTGCTAATCGAGTAAATAATTCTAAATCGGAATTCATATCGTTATTCATTCTGCAAAATTAGAAAACCATCATAAAATTAATTAGTTTTTTTTCTAAAATATAGCATGCGAATTAATCGGTGAATGAATAATTTTTTTAACCGCATAAGATGTAGTTTGCTACAAAATGTAAAACTGTAAAATATTCATTATTTTTGCAATCTATCATGATTAAAAATTTAACAGTTCTTTTTGTGTTTTTAACCCATATGTTATATGGGCAAGTTTTGATTAATGAATATTCAGCTGCTAATTATGATGCTTTTCAAGATAACTATGGGGAGTATGAAGATTGGATTGAGCTTTATAATCCTACTGCAAATCCTATAGATTTGAACGGATGGTATCTTTCCGATAAAAGCTCTAATCCTTTAAAATGGCAATTTTCAGCTTCTTTTATTATTCCAGCTAATGATGTGATATTGGTATATTGCTCCGGAAGAGATGAAGTGCTTGGAGGTAATGCGCATTCAAACTTTAAAATAACTCAAACTAAAGGTAATGAAACTCTTGTTATTTCCGATCCTTCAGGTCTTTTTTCTGATTCAATAGTTGTGTATCCGAATCAAAAATCTCATTCTAGGGGAAGGGTTACTGATGGAGCTCCTAATTGGGGTGTTTTTGTAACTGCAACACCTGGAGGTTCAAATATAAATGTACAACAAGAATATGCTTCAACTCCGGTTTTTTCAATTAACCCAGGGTATCAAGCTGGCTCTATTAGTCTAGCTATAAGCTCTCCTGATCCAAATATTTCAATTTATTATACAACAAATGGAGATGAGCCTGATAATACTTCTGCATTATATGGAGCTCCAGTAAACATAAACAACACTACAGTAGTAAAAGCAGTAGCTTATAGTTCAACTGCAAATATACCTCCAAGCTTTATTGAGTATGGAACTTATTTTATAAACGACACACATACAATACCTATTTTGTCCATTTCTGGTAATCAAGTAGATAATTTGTTAGGAGGAAATGCATGGATAGAGCCAGAGGGAACAATCGAATGGTTTAGTGCAATGGGGGTATTAATAGATAAGGGTACTGGAGAGTTTAATAAACATGGTAATGATTCATGGGCATACGATCAAAGGGGTTTTGACTATGTGATGCGAGATCAGTTTGGGTATAATCACGCTCTTCAAGATAAAATTTTTGATACAAAAGATAGGGATAAATTCCAAAGGGTTATTGTTAAGGCTGCAGCAAATGATAATTATCCATTTTCATATGGAAGTAGTGGAGCACATATAAGAGATGCTTATGTTAATCACCTCTCTCAACTTGCAGGGTTAAAACTTGACGAAAGATCTACGCATTCTTGTATCCTATACTTAGATGGAGAATATTGGGGAGTGTATGAGATAAGGGAAAAGGTTGACGATCATGATTTTACAGATTATTACTATGATCAAGACAAAAACAATATACAGTACTTAAAAACTTGGGGTGGCACTTGGACCGAGTATGGCGCTCCTAATGCACAGCCAGATTGGGATAACTTTAAAAACTTCGTGCTTTCTAATCCAATGAATATACAGGCAAATTATGCTGCTGCTAAAGCTCAGTATAATACAGGTAGTTTAATAGACTATTTTCTTTTAAATTCATACGTGGTTTGCGCAGATTGGTTGAACTGGAATACGGGCTGGTGGAGAGGTATGGATCCAGCTGGGGATAAAAAGAAATGGCGTTATACTCTTTGGGACATGGATAACACTTTTGGTCATGGAACAAATTATACTGGTGTTCCAAATCAGGGAGTTACGGCAGATCCATGTGACCCAAATAGCCTTAATGATCCTGGAGGGCAAGGGCATGTTCCTATTTGGAACGAAATGCTAGATAATGATGAATTTTTTGATGATTATTTAAATCGTTGGCAGGATCTGGCTAATGGCTCTTTTTCTTGCGCAAACATGCTTTATTTATTAGATAGCATGATTGCGGTTATTGATCCTGAAATGCCAAGGCAAATAGCTACTTGGGGAGGAACATATACAGAATGGCAAAATAATGTTCAAGATTTAAGAGACTTTATAGCGGTTCGTTGTAGTACTTTAAATAACGGATTTGTCGATTGTTATCAGCCTGCTATATCTGGTCCTTATGATGTGACTGTTGAAATTATAGGAATTGGTGAAGTCGAAATGAGTAACGGGAATTTCATAAACGACGGCAATACCCCTTGGACTGACCAAAGGTTTGGAGGAGTAAGTCTTCCTTTTGAGGTAAAAAGCGGAACGTTCCAAAATTGGGAAGTTCTTCCAGCAGGAACATATGTTTATGATCCTTTTGTTGATACATTGTCTTTGGAGATTCAAGGAAATGTAACTGTTCGGGCTAATTTTATTCCCCCTACACCAACAAGAACGGTTGTTTACGATATTTCTCCAACTGGAACAGCTAGTGGGATAACCATAGAGGGTAATACAATAAATGTTTTTCCACATAATGAGACTCATGTTTTGGGAGATACCATTAATTTAACAACAATCATTGATCCGTTATATGGCTTTAGTTATTGGGCCACCGATAGCAATAGTTTTATTAACGGTGGAATGCAAACAGATTCTTTCTATGCTTTATATCATGACACTATAACGCTTCATCTTTATGAACTACCTACTATTACAGCCTTTATATCTGGGAATGATACAATTTGTGACAATCAAGATCAAAAAGCAGAAGTTATTATTTCTTGCACAGGTATTCCTCCTTATACTTTTACTTATGCTCTAGATGGTCTGGAACAAGCTTCTATAACAACAAACATAAGTCCTTATGTTATAGAGACACAGGCTGCCGGTACATACACGCTTACAAGTTTTTCAGATGCAAATGAACCAGGAAATATCAGTGGTCAAGCCCTTGTTACGGTGTTAAATGCCCCGGTTGCAAACTTTGAGGCTCAACCCGACAGTATGACTATACTTTACACTACAACAAATCTTATAGACAAATCTTTAGGAAATAATATCGTCTACTGGGAATGGGATTTTGGAGATAATAGTGGCTCGGATTACTCATCTAATCCAACTCATACTTACTTGGATTCCATAGCTATTTATAAGGTTGGTCTTGTTGTTGAAGATGAGCATGGTTGTAGTGATACTTTGTTTAAGCATATTACAATAACAGATGATTACTGGATTTATATACCAAACTCATTTACTCCGGACTCGGACAAGTTGAATGATAAGTTTTGTATTAGCTATCACGGAATCAGAGAAAATACTTTTATCTTTAATGTTTATAATAGATCTGGGGATTTGGTTTATTCTACCGACAACATAGAAGAATTAAACTGCAGCTCTTCAATTGGAGGTTGGAATGGAAAACATCAAGAAAATTCTAAAAAGCTCTCACAAGACACATACGTTTACCATATGTATTTTCAGGATTTTGAAGGCTGGAAGCGGGAAAAAAGAGGTTATATCTACTTGATAAGGTAGTAATTTTGTTTTATAACTGAAGTGT
>MDSZ01258572.1_pt1 | contig 50160 bp, 51 predicted proteins | sample 811201 | NCBI WGS metagenome assembly MDSZ01 (sample SAMN05326647, study PRJNA326480) | marine metagenome | isolation source: seawater | place: Indian Ocean: North | collected 2010
AGGATATAAAGATAGATTATTCCAACTCAACAATTAAAGAGCTGATATTGGATGGTAAATGGCTGATTGCACTAGTTGATTTAGGATATATGGATAGATTAGTATTGGTAGATATTTTCTCCGGTAATCAAAGTATCTTGGGAGATCCATTATGGCATTCCTCTTCCCCTAGTATCTATGGTAACAACGTCGCCTTCTTACAAATATCTTCTTGGAATCCTACTTTGTTAAATCAAGAACCATCTGAACCAAATGATGTTTGGTTATATGACACTGTAACAAATCAATCATCACGTTTAACATATGATGATATAAATCAGATTCAGCCACATGCCTTGGAAAAGAGTATCGCATGGACGGATATAAAGGATAATGGCGACTTAGAAGTTATCGTGTATCCATTAGAAGAAATTTTCCGCCCTTATTCATCAGTTTTAATTCAATCCGCAATTCTGATGCTAATTCCCTTGACATTTGTCTGGGCATCTCAATCTGCAAGAGAGCAAGATTCGTGATTATTCTGCAAGTTTAAACATTTCATCAAGACTTATTCTAGCTTTATTTATGATATCTTGATCTATTTGAATAATTTGTTCCGGTTTAGGATGTTTTAATGCTTGTAATATATCTTCTAGTTGCGTCTTTTTCATATGCTTGCACATCACACAAGCACCAATAAGATTCAATTCATTTTCTGATTCTGCCATAATTCGTTCAGCAGTACCACATTCAGTAATGAGCATAATATCCTTTTTTCCATTTGCAGATAATTCTAATGCATTTTTTATTAAAGTTTCACTACTTCCAATTATATCGCTTTCTTCTAAAACATCCGAATCACATTCCGGATGGCTCAAAACAGTTAATTCAATACCCTGTTGGCTCATTCTTTTTCTCCATGATTTTATTTTCTCTCCTGTAAAAACTGCATGTACTTCGCATTCTCCATCATATACGATAACTTCTTTCTTTCCCTTAAGGGATTCTTGTAAATGTTTGCCCATAAATTTGTCAGGTACAAAAATCAACTTATTGCCAGGTAATTTTTCACAAATAGATAGATAATTACTACTCGTAACGCATACATCACACTCTGCCTTTACTTCTGCAGTGGTATTAATATAACATGCAACAGGAATTCCGGGATATTTCTTTTTTAGATTCCTTACGTCTTGTCCATTGATACCATCACTCAGCGAACATCCAGCATCTGGAGAAGGATGTAAAACTGTTTTACGTGGGCTGACAATCTTTGCTGTTTCCGCCATAAATCTAACACTCGAAAATAAAATTGTTTGTTGAGGAGCATCTCTTGCAGCTTTAGATAATGAATAACTATCCGAAACTTCATCAGCTACTCCATAAATAATATCAGGGGTTTGATATGAATGCGCTATTATGAAAACATCTTTCTCTTTTTTTAAATTATTAATTTCTAGCGTCAAAGGTGCTATAGTCTTACACATTTCAATATCCCATCTTTCTTTTTGCTTGATTACCTCATTTAATCGCTCTGCTTCTAATTGAATATCTGCCTCAGAATAAATTTTTGGGGCAATAATGCCTTTTTGTTTAGGCAGCCCGGGCATCTCCATGGTCATCTTCTTCAAACCCTCCTCGAATGAAACCGCTTTCAAGGTATGTCATATCCCGTGAGCATGGAAGCCGCCGATGTTCCAATGTGGATAGTCGATAAAGTAGTTCATCAAGGAGCAGAAGCTACCGTTAGTTCAGGTTCTTGGATGGGTAAATCCGCAGTATTGAAGATGAGAAAACCAAGAGGATATAGGACTCCTCATTTAGATCGTAAGTTGACACGTCAAAGATTGACTGTAGAGGCTAGGGCATTAGGTCGACTACAATATCATGAACTATCTGCTCCTTCTATAATCGATTTAGACTTAGAACAGGGATGGATTTTGATGTCTAAAATTGAAGGAATAACTTTATTCGATTATCTAAATAACGAAAATAATTCAACATCTGAAAAAATTAAGTCATTTGGCGTAATAATTAGAGAATTACATGAAATTGGAATATCTCATGGTGATTTGACAACTCATAATGTTCTAATTGATAGTGACGGTAATTTATCATTAATTGATTTTGGATTAGCTAAAATATTTCCAGAACTTGAACATTTAGGCCTAGATTTACAAGTCCTAAATGAATGCCTTACAGCAAGTCATTCAGAATATGAAAATGCAGTTGAAGATATGGTTGAAGGATATCTTTCTGCGGATTCAAAAAAAGAAGATTTAATTTCTGCATCTGAAGTAATTTCCCGTTTCAATGAGATTAGAGGTAGAGTACGTTATCATGCATAGGTGAAATTATGAAGATTTTTTTTGTAACGAGTAACCAAAATAAGATACAGGAGGCCCATGCCCTTCTTAGTGAATTAGGTCATTCAGTTGAGGGGCTGAGGATAAATGGTAATTTACCTGATTTTATTGAGCCACAATCATCCGACTTGAAAGAAGTAGCAAATTCAAAATTGAAACAAGCAATATCATTAATGGAAGACACTGAGTTAGAAGATTATGCAATAATGGTTGAAGATTCCGGTTTATTTATTGATGAGTTTCCAGGTTTTCCGGGAGTTTTTTCATCGTTTGTATATGATTCTATCGGACTAAATGGAATTCTAGCTTTATTAGAAAAATCTACTAATCGTAGTGCAGAATATCGTACTGTAACATTATTACAATGGAAAAATAAAATTTGGGAATCTTCAGGAATTTGCAAAGGCACAATTTCGATTGAAAAATTAGGTGAAGAAGGCTTCGGTTATGACCCAATATTCATTCCTTTACAAGGCGACGGTTCAACTTTTTCACAAATGAATATTAAACAAAAAACCCTTATCTCCCATCGAACTTTTTCACTCAAGGGACTATTAGATTCACTAAAACTTCCGTCAAAGTGAATAGTTAGGGGCTCTTGTCTCAACTCGGGATTACAATGCCGTCGATGATGAAGTTGGTTATGTTACTGTCATTATTACTTGGAATTCCAATATATTTGATTTATATCGTTAAGGAAGGATTGGAATTTCAAATAGCAGGCGGCATTATTCTTTTATCCTTGACATCTCTATTATTATTTTCAGGACCTTCGCCAATTAAACCGATTTTAAGTCAAAAAGAACATTTAGAAAATAATACTAATGAACTTGTTAATGACATTGAATTACCTCCGCCGGTTTTAGAAAACGAGGGCGCAAACTATCGTCGCGAACAAAAAATAAAACGTAGCCGTGGAAGAGATATTGTCGATGAAGATTCTGAATCAGATACTATTGAAGATGAAGAATTACCTCAATTGATTGAGGAAAAGGACAATTCAAATGATATCAAAATAGCAATGCCATATGTTGCTTCCATAGACCCTCAATCAGAGATGGAATCTGAGATTGATATCTTCATTAGCCAAAAGAGATTGAAGAGAGAAGAATTGAAGAAAAAAATAACTATAGAAAGAAGGATGGAATTAGCGAAAAGAAAAGCATCCAAAGTAAGCAATTGGGCAGAAGCAGAAGATGGTGAGAATATATCCAAATTACTCAAAGATCCTAATCATGGATTGACAATTTTGTTAGAATCAGAAGAGGTAGATAGCACAATCCCTCATGGTATATCATATGTCAGAATAGATCAACAACGTATACTCAAAGTAAGGATACCTTTACAGATAACGAATAAAAATATAGAAATGGTCACGCCTCAATTGCCTGAACTGCCCGCACCTCCTCCTTTGCCTGAACTGCCCGTACCTCCTCCTTTGCCTGAACTGCCTGGGCTCCCACCTCTCCCAACTCCGCCTCCAGTAAAATATAGTGAAGATTGATTCCAATCATACGTACGTTGAAGGGTCATACTGTATCCCGTAGTATATGGAAGAAGTATTGTTAGTTGATGATATACCTATTGAGGAAGCAAGTCCAAAAGGAGGAATAATTACCATTTGGACTCTTAATCGGCCAAATAAGCTAAATGCTCTTAATAATAAAATTCATGAAGAAATAAAAAAGCAATGTATCAGGGCCGAATCAGATGATAATGTCAGAGTTATCATTATCCGAGGAGCATCTCCTCTTTTGATTGAGGAAGGGCAAAAAAGCAAACCCCCTTCCTTTGCAGCTGGAGCAGATATTTCAGAATTTGAAAATAAAAATTCAGATGATGTGAGGCCATTTTTTGAAGATAATGCATGGGAAGCAGTCTGGAATCTTTCTAAACCCACTATAGCAATGGTTGATGGTTTTGCACTTGGAGGTGGGACAGAATTAGCACTCTCTTGTGATATAAGATTCGCTTCTGAAAGGTCAAATTTCGGTCAACCTGAAATCAATCTTGGTTTGATACCCGGAGGGGGAGGAACTCAAAGATTATGCAGATTATTGGGTTATGGTAAGGCCATGGAAATAATTCTGAGTGGAAATATGATAGGAGCTGAAGAAGCTTTGAGAATAGGACTAATTAATGCAGTTCATAAATCTGAAGATTTAGAAAACTCAACTATTTCATTTGCTAAGAAAATAGCGAGAAAATCTCCTCATACCATAAAGGTAGCAAAGAGAACTATTAGGGCTTCTCTAGACTTACCTTTTTCTGAAGGCATACTAACTGAAAGATCAGAATTTGTTGCATTATTTGATACTGAAGATAAAGAAATTGGAGTAAAAGCATTTTTACAAAGAAAAGACGCCTTATGGCTTGGAAAATAATCAATTAATTTCCTACCTCTGGATTGATTTTATTTCTAAAAATTCTTCAAGTCCATGGATTCCAAGTTCTCGTCCATTTCCTGACGCCTTAAATCCACCAAAGGGAGCACTAACATTAAAGAAACCTCCATTGATGCTAATTTGACCAGTTCTCATGTTTCTTGCAAATTTAATCGCTCTCTCTTCATCTTTCGACCAAACTCCTCCGGATAGTCCATAAATTGAATCATTTGCTAATTCCAAAGCCTCTCTTTCATCTTCATATGTTGTAATTACAAGAACTGGCCCAAAAATCTCCTCCTTCCAAATTGTCATTTCTGGAGTAACGTCTTTGAAAACTGTAGGTTTTACAAAAAAACCTTTTGTTAATTTATCAGGCATACCAACTCCTCCTGATAATAAAGTAGCTCCCTCATCTATTCCTTTTTGTATGTAATTCATTACACTAATTTTTTGTTTCTCACTGACCATTGGCCCACAACGAGTTTCTTCATCCAAGGGATCGCCGACTTTGTATTTCTCATTTCTTTCAGTAACTACTCTGCAAACTTCTTCTTCCATGCTCTTTGGTATAATCAATCTTGTAAGGGCAGAACAAGTTTGTCCACTGTTTTGATGGCAAGCTTGTATGGCTTTTTTACCAACTAAAATTGGATCTGCATCTTCTAAGGCGACATTGGCACTTTTTCCTCCTAATTCTAAAGTAACTCTCTTTACAGTATTAGCAGCAGCATGACTAACAGCAATACCTGCTCCAGTAGAGCCGGTAAAAGATACCATATCAATATCAGAATGTGCAGATAGATATTCTCCAATTTCAGACCCGTGTCCTGTTACCAGATTGAATACTCCTTTCGGAAGGCCAATTTCATCAAGTATTTCGGCAAGAATAAATGCACTTAATGGAGCTTCTTTTGAGGGTTTTAATATCATTGTACAGCCGGCTGCTATTGCAGGAGCAACCTTGCCAATTATTTGATGTAATGGAAAATTCCAAGGAGTTATAAAAGCACAAACACCAATTGGTTCTTTTACAATTAATGAATTTCTAACCTCTTCTTCCCATTGAAATGTTTCTAATATTTTAGCATATGAACGTGCAACTACCCTTGGAGTGCCAACCATAGCTGTACGTGAATAGCCAATTGGAGTCCCCACTTCTGAGGTTATTATTTGGGCTATCTCTTCACTTCGCTCTTTAAGTGATGCTGCCAATGAATTTAAAATTTCTATCCTATCTCCAATTTTACTTTTTGACCAATAATTGAAAGCTTCCCTTGCAGATTCGATAGCATAATCTACCTCCTCTAGATTTCCTACTGGGATAGTTCCAATAATTTCTTCAGTTGAAGGATTAATAACTTTAATTTTCTCAGTACCCGTTGCCTTTACCCATTTTCCATTGACATATAATTCTTCGCGGTCATGCATGGTGCTTCGAAAACGTCACTTCTTATCATATTCATGCATTTGAAAAAGAAAACACCTCTCGCTACAGCATGGTCTTAACAGTTGACAGACATGAGGGAGGAGTTGCTTTGGTAACCCTTTCGCCCGAAGCAGCGAAGAATACTTTCACTAAATCTAATTTTGATGTTTTCAAAAAAACTATTGAAAATCTCATGGAAGATGTTACATGCTCGTCAATTATATTGACTGGGAATGGTAAATTCTTTAGTGCAGGTGGGCCAATTAATGAGTTTGCTGACGCAATCGACTCCGGAGAAATAAGTCAAATGATAGGAGAAATGACTGCATCTCTACATTCCTTATTAATTAAAATTCGTACCTCTTCTACAGTTTTTATCGCTGCAATAAATGGTGCTGCTGCAGGAGGAGGGCTAGGGCTAGCTCTGGCTATGGATTATAGAATTTCATCACCTAGGGCTAAGTTCGCTGCATCCTTTTTCTCTTTGGGATTGTCTCCAGATGGAGGGACAACTTGGCTTCTTCCTAGATTGATTGGACCTCAGAAAGCAAAAAAATTCTTTTTTAATAATGAAATATGGAATAGTCAATTAGCATTAGATAATGGCGCAATAGATGAGATATGCGACGAAGAAGAGATAATATCCAGATCTTTAGAAATAGCTAAGGAATGGGGAAAATGGGCTTTTCTTAGTCGTCGTTCTACTAAGCAACTTTTGGATGCTTCAACCTCGACGTTTTTTGAAACACAATTAGAATTTGAACGAGCCCTAATATTGTCCGCGTCTCTAACTGATGATTTTGCCGAAGGAGTTTCAGCCTTCATGGAAAAAAGAGAACCTAATTTTAATCATATAGAGGAGGAATAATATTGTCTACAAGACTGATTATTATGAGGCATGCAAAGAGTAGTTGGGCAGATTCAAGTCTTAACGACCACGATCGTCCCCTTAATCAAAGAGGGCGAAAGGATGCACCTAGAATTTATCAAGCCCTTTTGGAAATGGACTGGTTACCAGATACCATATTTTTGAGTAGTTCAAAGCGTACTTGTGAAACATTATCGCTAATGCATATGGATGAGGAAAAGGTAAAAATTGAAATTAAACCTTCTATTTATCATGCGCCATTAGAAGAATTAATCATTCAATTAGGGCATATAGAAAATAATAAAACAACAATGTTTTTGGGACATAATCCAGGTTCTGAACTATTAATAAATTATTTAATTGGAGAATGGCATCGCATGCCGACTGCCTCTGCGGCATTATTAGTTAAGGAAAATAAATCTTGGAAATTGGAAAATATTCTGAGACCTAAAGAATTAACATTATGATAATTTCGATAATATATCTACCTGTGCAAGCGCCGATCTAACAAGAAAAAATGCAACAACTGAGCCGAAAGTAAATGATAGTCCAATATATAAATGAGTTTCAAACATCAATACTGCTATGCCAATTAGTGACATATATGATACTGTTTGACAAATCAGAGATATTCTTAATAGCATTCTATATTCTATCTCATGCACATTTGTAGAGTCTTGAATATATGAATTTATCAAGAAAAAAACCGCTTGAAAAGGTAAAGCAACGGCCAGCAATGACAAACAGGCTACAGTAATTAATCCCGGATTTTCAGGATCAAGCTCCAATCCTCTGAATAATAGGTTACCTGTATTCAAACCGATTATCGCAGCATGAATTGCCCATGCCCTATCGACGGGACTTTCATCCTGCTTCTGGTTAGGTCCCATGACTATTTGATTTTTTTTTGATTGTTGAATGTTACGCCAAAAAACCTCTTTTATTCATCTTTTTATGATGATATTATCTTTTTCATTTTTTAATTGTCGATATTATATAAATCTGAATATTTTCTCCTTACTTTGATTATCTTTGGAGATATAATCATGGCACAATAAGGTTGTGATGGATTTCTTTCATAGTAGTCATGATGATACTTTTCAGCAACATAAAATTTCATTTTTGGAACAATTTCTGTAACAATCTCACTATCATAATAATCATTAAAATCCACAATAACTGAATCTATGATTTTTCTTTCTTCTTCATTATTATAAAATACAATACTTCTGTATTGTGGCCCAACATCGTTACCTTGCCGATTTAATTGAGTTGGATCATGAGATGTAAAAAAAATTTCCAAAATTGTCTTAAAATTAATTATTTTTGGATCATAAGTCACTTTTACTACTTCTGCATGGCCAGTTTTTTTCCCACATACTTGCTCATAAGTTGGATTTTCTAAATGCCCTCCACAATATCCAGGCAATACTTCTAAAACTCCTTTCAGGCCATTCATGACTCCCTCGGTACACCAAAAGCAACCTCCTCCAAAGATTACATTTTCCATACTCATCATCTTCTGTAATTGGGGGCTTCTCTAGTTATTTCTACATCATGTACATGACTCTCAGATAAACCTGCATTTGTAATTTTGACAAAATCACATTTCTCTTTCATATTTTTTATATTTGAATTGCCTGTGTAACCCATGGATGATCTTAAACCCCCTATTAATTGATAAATGACATTCTCTACTGGGCCTCTTGCAGGTACTCTTCCCTCAATTCCTTCTGGGACATACTTTCTGGTATCTCCTTGTTCTGACTGGAAATATCTTTCATGAGAACCATCACTCATAGCTCCTACAGAACCCATTCCACGATAGACTTTGTACGATCTACCTTGATAAAGTATATTTTCTCCAGGGGACTCATCAGTTCCTGCGAGTATTGAACCAGCCATCACACAATCAGCACCTGCGGCTATGGCTTTTGCTATATCTCCACTATACTTTATTCCTCCATCTGCAATTACTGGAATGCCATTTTCTCTACAAATATTAAACGTATTCATTATTGCAGTTAACTGTGGCACTCCCACTCCGGAAACAATCCTAGTTGTACATATTGAACCTGGTCCTATTCCAACTTTTATTCCATCTGCACCAGCATTTATCAATGCAGAAGCAGCATCACCAGTTGCAACATTACCTGCAATAACTTCAATATCTTCACTTATTTTTTTAATATTACTTACAGTTTCTAAAACCCCATGTGAATGCCCATGGGCAGTATCTACTACAATTACATCCACGCCTGCAGCAAATAAGGCAGCAGCTCTTTCCAGTCCCTTTTCGCCAGTTCCTGTTGCCGCTGCAACCCGTAATCTACCCCTTTCATCCCTACATGAGTTAGGATTATCTCTATTCATTTGAATGTCTCTAACAGTAATCATTCCAGCGCAATCCCCTTCCTCATCAATTACAATTAATTTTTCAATACGATTCTTATGGAGTATCTTTTGAGCTTCTTTTACGTCCATTCCTTTGGGAACAGTTACTAATTCCTTCGTCATCATTTCTGAGACTTTTGTCAGTTCATCTTCAACAAATCTAATATCTCTATTTGTAATTAATCCTACTAGTTTACCATTATCATCAAGAACAGGGAAACCTGAGAATCCATATTTAGACTTAATTTTCCTTAATTCACCTATTGTCAAATCTTCTGATATAGTTACAGGGTCAAGAATAAGACCAGATTCAAATCTTTTTACTTTAATTACTTCATTTACTTGTTCTTCAATAGTTAAATTTCTATGAATGACCCCTATTCCTCCTGCTTGAGCCATTGCAATAGCCATGTTTGATTCAGTGACAGTATCCATTGCAGCAGAAATAATTGGCATATTAAGGCTAATTTTCTTAGTTAGCTTGGTAGAAATATCGACTTCAGCCGGTAATACTGCTGATTCCGCAGGAAGTAGTAAAACATCATCAAAAGTTAATGCTTCTGGTATGCCGCCTTGCTCCATATTGATGCCCGTTAACTTTTATACTTGAATAATTCTATCATTAGTCTAGCATTTTTCATAAATACGTGACATTAAAAAATAATGATTTAGCGGAACAAATTGTTAATTATGCCAATAGATTTTGTAATCATAGGTTGGAGGGAATGGATTCGACTACCTGATTTAGAAACATCCCCTATCAAGGCAAAAACCGATACTGGCGCTTGGTCTAATACTTTACACGCAATAGACGTCAAAATTGATAATAAAAAAAATACTGAGTTTGTTAAATTTCGATTAAAAGAAAACGGCAGAATATTAAAGAAAAAAATCCAAAGGTGGAGAAATGTTCGAGATACAAGTGGTCAAGAAACATTAAGGCCAGTAATTAGGACAAAATTGGAGATATCAGGTAGGGACTATCAGGTTGAAATATGTCTTCAAGACCGTTCTAAAATGAAACATCGAATGATTCTAGGTCGGAATTTTCTTCGTAACGGCTTCATAGTCAACCCATCTAGAGAATACATGCATACTATGATAAGATCTATGCCAAGGATAGTTATGGATGAATAATGTCCTCAGTGTGATTAATATACTAATCAAGTCAGGATTTAAAAATGGCCTATGAAGAGACTCCATATTCAATTCCTGAACCTTCCCCATGGTGGTTAAGAGGATCAGCTATATTCATGTCTGTGATGTGTATTGGTATGGTTTTACAAGCCATTTCAGGGTTAATTACTCCTTTGTATTTGGATTTAATGCCGGACGATTATTCTGAAATAGAGCCCTTTCCAGAAGATGGCACTCAAGAAGAAATTGATAATTGGACTGAAAATAAAATTTTTTGGTCTCAAACAATCGATTATGTTAATAGTTTAGAAAATATGCTATTTTATTCTGTAATTTATGCCATCATATTATTTTTTATTGGTTTGATTTCTATTCCAGTCTTATGGTCTGGAAATCGTGATTTAGGTTTGAAGTTGGCTTCAATTTGGTTTGCTATCTACGTAATTAGTCAATTGCATTTAATATCGATGTTGTATTTAGATGTTGGATTATATCCTGATTATGATTTTGGTACTGAAGCAGGTGGAACATCAATTCCAGATTTTATAGAATCTATAAGTCTACTAGCGAGTGTAATTCAAATCCTATTTTGTAACACTATCCTTTTTGCATTTTTAGCATTGGTGTATTCAAAAACAAAAAAGCAGACTAATTTTGATATTCCTTCTGGATTTCATAATTCTCCATCGTCTGAAGATTAATGAGTAAGAACTTCTTCGGTGTAGACATGGTGGATATAGTACAAGGCATTATGGTAGTAAACACAGAGACAATTCCTGGAAAAGTGATAACTGAAACATACGGAGTAGTCAGTGGTTCGACAGTAAGGGCAAAAAATATCGGACGCGATATAACACAAGGACTCAAGAATATTATGGGCGGAGAACTTCATAAATACACTGAATTACTTCAAGAATCACGTACAGAAGCCATGAGTCGACTGGTTTCAGATGCAATGGCAAGGGGAGCAAATGCGGTTGTAAATCTACGATTTGCTACATCTGCAGTCACACCAGGAGCTGCTGAATTATTTGCTTATGGTACTGCCGTTAAGGTGGAATAAGTTAAGGCAAGGTTTTCTTATGGTAAAAATTACAGAATATCCTAAGAAAAGCTTCTTTTTCTTATCAATATTTATTATAATCAGTTTAATTAATTATTCAGTTATTGGCCAAGAAGCCCAACCAGCAGAGTCTGGTGAATCGCCAGTGGCAGTAATATTCTTCCTCTGTCTTTTGGCGCCCTTTTTTTTATTGGCAATATTGGGATTAATTTGGACAATTGTATATCCGATTTTAGTCATATGGGCCTTTTTATTCAGTAGTAAAAAGTTAGATGCAATGATTGTTGATACTGCTAATAGGGAAGCCCAAATATTTTCACAATTGGGCAAAGATCCTCTTTCTACTGTGGATGGTGGATTCAAGCAAGAAGTGAGTGACGCCGGAATCGTTATGGCCGGAGCAGTTTATGGGCCAAGTCATTGGCATCTATTAATTGGTTATATAAACAATTTATTTGGTGGCTCAGTAGATATTTTCCAGAAGGTAATTTCTGCAGGTAGAGCCGAATCTATGCAGAGGCTCAGAGAAAAAGCCATCAAAGAAGGTTGGGATGAAGTAATAAATGTACGAATAGATACCGCTGTAATGTCTCCTGCAACTTATAAAAAAGGAATAAAAGCTGTTGAAGTTTTTGTATATGGAACTGGAATAAAATACAGTTAATCTAATCGCAGTTTTGAAGACCAATCAACCTTACGCCAACATATCTGACACGCCCCCTCTGCGGGTTTCGGAGTCGGAGGCCTTACGCATGCAGAACCCAATCACCCAAATAGAACCTCAAATCGCACATCGTTTAGCTAAACAGAGGTACCATCTAGTAGGAGAACATGGGGGAGTCAAAGTATGTCATTGGACTAAACAGAGCCTTACTGCAGACAGATCATGTTACAAAGGTACTTTCTACGGTATTGAAAGTCATGGTTGCATGCAAATGGCACCTAATGTAGATACATGTAATCTTGCATGTACTTACTGTTGGAGAGAACCTCATTCTGATAGCCTAAACAAAATAGATGATGATCCCTACGATTTATTTCTCCAATCAGTTCGTGCACATCGCAGATTATTGACTGGATTTGGTGGTCATCCAAGTGTACCTCGAGAAAAATGGTTAGATGCACAAGACCCCAAACATGTTGCAATTTCTCTTAATGGTGAACCAACTCTTTATTCCAGATTAAGTGAATTCTTAGAAATTTGTCATAATCATGGTGTTTCTACATTTTTAGTCACTAATGGTAGCCTACCAAAGGTTATAGAAAATCTTGATACATTACCTACTCAGTTATATGTTAGTGTTGATGCTCCAAATAAAGAGATTTTTGATCGCATATGTAAACCAAAATTTGATACTGGAGCATTTAATAAATTAGAACAAACCTTAGAATTACTGCCCTCATTAGATACAAGGACAGTTTGTCGTCATACCCTGATAAAAAACGAATCATTAGGATACCATGAAGACTATGCAAGGTTAGATAATATTGCAGACCCAATGTTTATTGAAGCAAAAGGATATGTTTACGTCGGCAATAGTCAGAATAATCATACCATTGAAAATATGCCCTCACATCCAGAAATATTAGAATTTTCGGCTAAATTAGCATCATTAACCGGACGCGAAGTCCTTTCTGATAGGAGAGAAAGTAGAGTTGCATTGATAGGTAGAGAAATGATACCAGTCGTTTTACCGGAAAAAAAACTTGACCTGCCTAATGATTTAGGAATCGCTAAACCACAAAATTTCCACTTACCACAGGTTTGATATTATGTATAAATCATCCAAAAGCCTATTTATTGTATTTTTATTTTTTATTTCTTCTTTTAGTGGTTGTTTTGGGGAGGATCAAATAATCGATGGGAATATTGACTCCGAACATTGGTTAAATGACGTTGAAAATCGTTCCGATTTGATATATAGAAATGATGATGTTTTTAGCTGGGTTTCGAAAAATGGATCATACCAAATAGATGATGTTCGTTCGATTTTTGTGGAAGTTCCTGCAATCACTGCTACAGATGGAGGGGCTGGTTTAACTGGAGACGCGAAAGTCCATTTGGGATTGTGGCTTCCTAAAATAGAAGGCTGTGATATGGACTCATCTAATCTTCTTGAAGAATGCAAAGTTCCGATAATAGCCGAAATAGGTCCATATTATGATGATGGTGATGTAGATGCATTAACTCCAGCAGATAGACTTGGTCGTTTTCTCATAGAGAACTTTGTACCACATGGATTTGGAATTGCCCAAGTTTCTGTTTTTGGTACGGGCGAATCAAATCATTGCATGGACCTTATGGGTCTTGATGAACAAAAAGGAATTCATGCTGCAGTCGAGTATTTAGGAAAAGCATCATTTTCCAATGGAGCTGTAGGAATAATTGGAAAATCATATGATGGTTCTACTCCATGGGAGGCCGCTGCAATGGGCTCAGAACATCTAAAAACAATTATTCCTATGTCGGGCCTTATTGGTGCACATGATCTTATGTGGCGTAATGGAAGTATGGAAGCCAGAGGTGCAATAATGCATAATGGAGTCTATGGAAGTTTCGGACTTGATGGAAATCTTGAAGATTCACAGAATGCTTGTGAAGGATATCTAGAAGGATATTATGCAGGTCCTGCTGCATATCTATCTGGAGATAATCTGGCTTGGATAGGTAGTGATTATTGGGAAGAAAGAACATTTTTTTCCAGGGCATTAGAAAATTACAATGGCTCAGTATATATCATACATGGTTTACAAGATTGGAATGTTGATCCTCACATGGCATTCCCAACACATAATATTCTGGTTGAAGCAGGTTTCGATGTAAAAGGCCTTTACGGACAATGGGGACATGATTATCCAGACAGAATAAGCGGGCATGAATCACTGTCTAGTGGAAGAGGGCAAGAAGCGTTTCCCTATACTTTGAGATGGGATTGGGCAGATGATTTATTAGAATGGTTTGACTATTATTTGAAAGATAAAGGACCTCAACCGAGATTAATAGCAGAAGTCCAAGATAATATGGGTGGTTGGAGAGTAGAATCAGAATATCCTCCAAATAACCAAGAATGGTTGTATTATGATATGGACCTTTGTTCTGTAGTTTCAGGTGGAGAGGTAGTTACAACTACTTCATCCTTAACAATAGATTGTCCTCCATTTGTCGAAGAAACACGTATTATTGGAACTCCCATATTTCATGTGAAAGTAACCACTCAATTCACCAGTGGTCATATATTTGTCGAAATGATTCAATCTAGCAATGGAATGCACCTTGGACACGCAGTTATGGATTTACGTTTCCATGCGGGCGGAAAAGAAGGTCAAACCCTGATTCCTGGTGAAACCGTAACGGCTAAGATGGAATTTTTCGGAATGGATGTAATTGTACCTGAAGGCGATGGAATCCAATTGATTATTTCACAAACAGGAGAAGACTATGTCCCTAGTCCAATTTCAACCACGCCAATTACTTTAATTCTTGATTCTTCTTCTTTTTTGGGGCTATCAACTGTGTACAAAAATTGTGATGATTTATTCCTTCCTCCAATGCATGAGCCATATACAAAATGTTTAGATTCAAATTAGAAGTAAAATTTTAATCAATCTTTTTCTTAAAGATAGGTATTGGATTCATTTTATGTTGATTATTTTTATTCAATTTTAGATAAATATCCATTACTTCTTTTTCTCTGGTGGAATATTTTGTACTCAATCCCTCTCCTACTTCTTTCATTGCCCATTCTAGTTCTTCATATGTTGCACCTATTTGATCTTCATCAGTTCTACTATCGTTCCACAATCCATCTGTAGGCACAGCATCCTGAATAGGTTGAATAATTTTTAGAGATTCTGCCAAAAAATACACTTCAGATTTGTAGAGATCAGCAATGGGCGATATATCTACGCCCCCATCTCCATACTTTGTGTAAAAACCAACTCCAAAATCTTCAACTTTATTCCCTGTTCCTACTACAATGCCATTATTTGATCCCGCTAATGCATAAAGAGTGGCCATTCTAAGTCTAGCCCGTGTGTTTGCTATTGCTATTTCTGATGTACCAATTTTGTCCAGTTCAGTATTGAATAAATCATATATAGGAGATAAATTAATCAAATGTCCTTCTACATTATTCCATTTTTCTTCTAACCATTTGATGTGAAGGTCTGAGAGATTAAATTGTGACTTTGCTTGATGAATTGGCATATTAACTACCAAAGTCTTCAATCCAGTTTTTGCACAAAGGGTTGATGTAACTGCAGAATCAATACCGCCTGAAACACCAACAACTAGGGTAGAAATATTATTTTTTTCTGCATAATTGAGAATCCAATCAGATATTTCATCTCCAATTTTTCCCCAATTTTCCATTGTAAACCCTCCTAATGACACGATACTCCATATTTCTTCAGACGCCAATAATTATATGGCCACGGAGTCAAAAATCCCGCAATCAGCATTGGTAGAATAACCCACCAAGTTAATTTAGCACCACCAGTCAAAATATAGTCTACCAGATTCATTGCGGCTTCCATTGATATCATGGAAATTAATGACATTCCTATGGCGACTCTAAATGCTTCCTTTAGGGCCATCTGAGCAGATAAAATGATTGTTTCAAGTGCAATAGATGTCATTATCCCATTAAACATTGCTAATGCCATAATCATCATCGGAGTCCATTCGAGAGCGATAAGATAGGGTATAAATTGAAATGCGGCTATAGTTCCAAAATCACCAATACTACATCCAATCAAACACCATTTGGTGTTGTGAGCCGATTTCTTCCATACTGCTCCATCTTTCCAGTGAAAATCTTCACCTTTTCCGTCGACAATATATCCTAATGCTTGTATTGAAGATACCATGGTTTCTTTCGAGACATTTTGGTGTTCAATAATAGCAAAACCCGACTCATGTGAAACATCGGCATTCAATACACCTTCGATAATTTCTAGTGCTTCTTTGACTTTACTTGAGCACCCAATACAAGTCATTCCATCAACAACTACTCTGGTTGTTTCAGCCATGTTAGGCTCTACTTGCCCCTCCTTATTGAATACTACTAAACCCCACTTCTCTATTCTAAAGAGTATATTCAATACGTCGAGTTTGTTCCGAAGCATAGATGGTAGTGCCAAATTCGCCCGGGGAACTTGATCCAGTCGCTCTTGAAACATCATTAATGGAAGTATGGTGTTCTGAAAAAACATTTGAGAAATCAATTGAAAATCGTAGATTAGATAATTCTCCATTTACCTTTCTTGAAGGGCCGCCAACTGCGAATGGAAAACCAGGTATCCATCATGTATTATCAAGACTGTACAAAGATATGGTTTGTAGGTGGAAGGTTATGGAAGGCTATATTGTAGAAAGAAAGGGTGGATGGGACACCCACGGCCTCCCCGTTGAAATCGAAGTTCAAAAGAAATTAAATCTAATGTCCAATGAAGCAATTGAAGAATATGGGATGGAAAAATTTAATCAAAAATGCAAAGAAAGTGTTTGGGAGTATGAAGAAAGTTGGAGAGAAATGACGGAAAGAATGGCATTTTGGGTAGATATGGATAATCCCTATGTTACATTGCATGATGAATACATAGAATCAGCATGGTGGTCACTCAAACAAATGCATGATAAAGGATTATTATTTCGTGGTCATAAAGTATTGCCATATTGCCCTCAAACTGGAACTAGTTATTCTACTCATGAGGTTTCTCAAGGTTACAAAGAAGTTTCAGAACCTGCAGTTTTTGTTAAATTTAAATTATCAGATGATGACGCCTCTGTACTTGCTTGGACTACTACTCCATGGACTCTTCCTGGAAATGTAGGATTAGCAGTTGGTCCTGAAGTCACTTATTGCCGGATTCGAATCACTGAACCACCTTCTAATTCATGGGAAGGAAGGGGACAAACCAAAGTTGGTGAAGAATTAATATTAGCAAAAGACTTACTGGGAGAAGTTCTTAGACATCATATGGAAATAATTGACGAATTTCCCGGTTCACATCTAGTAGGTAAATCATATAATCCATTATTTCCCGGTGCAATCGAAAGGGGAGACTCAAAATCAGCTTGGACTATTGTACCTGCAGATTTTGTAACTACCACTGACGGTACAGGAGTAGTACATACTGCTGTAATGTATGGAGAGGACGATTACAATCTTGGTATGGAGATGGGTTTTCCTGCAAAACATACTGTTGGAATGGATGGTAAATTTGTAGAAGGTACACATCCTTTACTGGATGGGCGCTATGTAAAAGATTGTGATTCTATAATTATAGATATTCTCAGTGATCAAAATAAATTATATCGAGAGCATATCTACACCCATGACTATCCGCATTGTTGGAGAACTGATCATCCACTATTGTATTATGCCATGGATAGTTGGTTTGTGCGTATGACATCAATAAAAAAGGAAATAATTGAATACAATTCTCAAGTTGAATGGGCACCTGAATGGACAGGTTCGGGCAGAGTTGGAGAATGGTTACGAAATCTCAAAGATTGGGCTATAAGTAGAGAACGTTATTGGGGGACTCCAATACCTGTATGGATTTGCGAGGAATGCAATAATGAACACTGTATTGGTAGTATTGAAGAAATGAATATACTAAAAACTGCAGATTCTCCTAATCCTAAAGAATTACATCGACCGTATGTAGATGATGTCAAGTTAAAATGCACAAATGATAATTGTAATGGTGAGATGATCCGTGAACCCTATGTCATGGATTGTTGGTTTGATTCAGGCTGTGCATTCTTTGCTCAATGGCATTACCCCTTTGAAAACAATGATAAATTCTCAGGTAGTTTTCCTGTTGATTATATTTGTGAGGCTGTAGATCAGACTAGAGGATGGTTCTACTCTTTATTGGCAGTCTCAACTGCTGTTTTTGATAGTATTTCATACAAAAGATGCCTTTCCTTGGGGCACATTTTAGATAATGAAGGCAAGAAAATGAGCAAATCAAGAGGAAATGTTGTTAATCCTTGGGACCACTTTAACAAGGAAGGAGCAGATGCTATAAGGTGGTATATGGCAACACAAAGTGCACCTTGGAATCCAATGAACTTTGATCCTAATGGAGTTAGAGAAACGTATGGAAAAATGTTCTTGACATTATGGAATGTTCATCGTTTTCATTCTGACTATGCCGCATTAGATGGTTTTGATCCTAACGATAAAGAAGGACAAATCGACGTAAAAGACAGAAGCCCCCTAGATAGATGGATATTATCTCGAATCAGTAATGTAGCTGAACTATTTCATGATAATTTTAATTCTTGGGAATTCCACAAAGCAGGGAGGGAATTAGAAAATTTTGTTGTAAATGATTTATCAAATTGGTATGTTCGTAGATCTCGTAGGCGTCTTTGGGATGAAGTAGACAGTACCGATAAAAGAGCTTGTCAACATACGTTACATGAAGTATTATTGGTAGTTTGTCGTCTGATGTCGCCAATTTCTCCATTTATGGCAGACAAAATACACCGAGACTTAACCGAGTCATCTGTACATCTTGCAGATTGGCCTGTTGGATCAAAATTAGTTGAACGAAACTTACCGCCTAGAGACTTTAATCTAGAACAAAAAATGAAAATTGTAAGAGATTTAGCAGAGGCTGGTCGTAGATTAAGAGTCGAAGGCGAAAGACGACAACGTCTGCCTTGTAGAAATGGATGGATAATTGGAGGGCCTGATATCTCAGATTTTTTTGATATTCTTTCTGAAGAATTAAATGTTGAAAATTTAATTAGAGAACATGATATAGATAAATTTCAGAAGGTAGTTTTGATGCCTAATAGGAAAGTCCTAGGTTCAAAATGCCGTTCAGATCTTCCGCTAGTATTATCTCTATTAGAAGAAACTAACCCAGATTCCTTATTGTTAGAGATAGAAGCAGGTATAGCCGCATTAGCTGGTTATGACATAACTATGGAAGATATAGAAATAAAACGTGTCGAAAAAGAAGATTATTCAGCATCAACAATTTCTAATGAGGGCTATGATGACGTAACTCTTGTCTTGGACATGAGTACCGATGATGATCTATTGTCCAAAGGACTAGCAAGAGATATAATTAGAAGAATCCAATCAAAAAGAAAGGAACTCAACCTAGACGTCGAGGCAACTATTAAATTATCAGTTTGGATACAAGGTTTGACTTTGAATGATAACGATTGGAAGCACATTCAGAATGAAACAAGAGCAGGCAATGCATCTTTGAACGAAGGCGAAATATCTACTAATGCCGATACTTTTAGGGTAGATAATGTTACTATTTTCTTTAACACTACTTCATAACCGTTACTAAGTTTGAATTGGTTATGAGTGAAGCAATAAACAAGCTTTATGGAATCTACCATGCAGATGGAGGATTAGTTGGCGAATTAGCATATATCTTTGGGAAATATGCTGGAAATGTACATTGTTCTTTGTGTGACATTACCCATAATAAAATAACAATGAAAAAAGAATGGAAATTATTTTCTAAAGAATTTCCAATACCATTCGATTTATTACATCTTAACGAAAGGCCCGAGAGCCTGATTTCAGAATCCGATAATCATACTCCCTGTGTTTTGGCTCAAACAGAAAACAAGACCTTCATTTTATTATCTCCCGAAGAACTTGAGAACTGTGATAAATCTGTAAATAAATTCAAAACTATCTTACAGAACAAATTAAAATTATATTCTGATAGTTAATATCAGAATTAAAACAGTTTTCATTAATTTAAGAATATTTTCTAAGTATAATTATATTAATTTTGATATTCCTCGGGCAATAATAACTCTAATCCAAATAAAGGATTTAGAATGCCCTTATCTATTAAAGTTCCAAATAATATAATTTGAAGCTTTTGTTTCACCAAGGCTGATGCATCAGGTCATAACCTATCTCATCTGAACTAATAGGCAGAATATAGCTGGTAGTTGCTCCATAATTAACATTAATATCTAAGGGCATTCTAAATCCTATATTTGGTACACACTGATCAAAGGCCATTTCTACTCTAACTGTCATTTCATCGGTAATTATTTCTCCTAGAGCAATATTATTATCTTCTCCTAGTGTATTTGTATTTTCAATTAAACGTGCTCCAGAATCTACAATTAACGAATAGTCAATACCTATCGTATCTCCATTCCCACAAACCGTTGAAGTACTGATATCATCAACTAATATCGGAGGAGATCCAGGGCCTAGCTCCAAAAATAATACTAATGAAAAACTCATAACTGATATAGATGATATTTCGTCGTTTCCTCCACCTGCGGCTTCTATTGAACTTAATGCATGGTTTCCGGCGCCGAAAGATGCTTCCCATGTCCCATCAAAATTCTCTCCTTCATACATTACTATATTACATCCCTCTTCAACTATTATAGATGACGCATCATTATCTGTCGCCCCAAGTGCTTCCATTGCTGTTCTATCGTAATCGCCAACATCAAAAACCACTGACCATCCACTAAAGCCAGCATGTTGGAATAGTTCAGCAGAACAATCTATTCCTCCTGCGACCCATGCACCAGTTAGTTCCATACGTCTATTGATACTGTCAGAAATACCGTTTGAAATCGAATCTCCTTTCTCTGAAACATCTTCTGCTTGTTTCATAATAACTCCCGTGGAGATAGAAGCAGCAAGAATTAATGCAACGAAAACAATCATCAAACCAATCCCCATAGAACCATTTCTATCGAGAGTCTGAAGATTCATATTGGCCCTTAGTATGATGAGTATTATATCTTATTGCCTATCAATTTCAAAAGTTTTCAATTTAAGTCATAGATTGAATGCTGCGTGCTAATTCATCCATTTTAGAAATATCTACCATGTGTCCTTTATGGTGTTTTATTTTAGTGATTGGCCATAATCCATCTTCAAAAATTTTAAGATGTTCTTCTCCAACTGAAAAAGGTACTAGATGATCTTTTTCTCCATGCATCCATGTTACAGGTCTAGGCCAAATTTTCGAAACTGCAGAAATCAAACCATCCGGATTGATTGTTTTTGTACCAATAAGAACCAATCCTACAATTCTGTCTTGTATACTATGTTCTAGCATCATTGATGCTATTGCACCTCCTTGGGAAAAACCTCCAACTATCAAGGGCCCTTCTGGCATCTCTTTAATCACTCTTTTAACAGAATCTTTGGCTTGTTTCATTGACTTTTCATCTAAAGGATTTGATGGTCCAGAATGATCATTAAATTCATCTCTTAACCACCATGCAAAACCTCCTCTTGTTGGGTGGGGAATTATTGCTTCTGGACATAATATCTCCCATCCATCAGGAACTAATTTATTGGCCAAAGGGAGCATTTTATCGGATGTACCTGTCATTCCATGTAGCATTACTAGCGTGCCTTGCATCTTTGACCCTCATAGTGACCAAGATTGTGTGATACCGCCAGCAAAAATTAATCTTAACATACTATCTCCTGTCTTCGTTACAGTAAGTGTATATTCTTCTGTTGGATAAGGAATAGTTCCAAGACTCCCTAATTCGCTTGAACCAGGTCCATATGTTCTAAATAGGGCAGTTGCAGACAAATGATCTCTAAGGGTTAATGTAATCGAGGATGATCCACTTCCGCATTCAGCATCTAAGAAATATATCATTTCATCCCATTCTCCATCGTTTGGATGGTCATTAACTAAGAAAGAATCCTCAATTTCTATGTCAGGACCATTACTTTGCCATGTATTGGAGTAAAGATCTCCTCCTCTTACAAAGTAAACATCCCCAGTATATCCTTCTCCTTTATCTACAAACATCATTTTAAGTTGTTCAATATTTTCTACATCTATCCACGAAAAAGTCCGGAAAAACTTTATTCCTGAATCATAGGAATAAATTAGCTTGGCTCCATCGGATGATGATGCCTGAATTAGTGCAATATCTCCTTCAATTGAAATTACATTAGCATTCCACTCTATGCCAAACAGTGTATATGTCCAATCTTTATTTAATTCCAAAGGAAAGCTTAGTACCGGTTGTGGAATTCCATTTTCATAAGCACTTAAATCAGTATGAGTCATTCTTCCTAAAAATGGATTATGATTCAAAACCGCATGTCTTCTAGCTTCTGTTAAACTGGAAATAGTTAGCATATATGCTGTCCCATTTTCCTCATCATCTGATGCCACTACCAATTTTGCAGTATCATCACTATATTCTGGTGTTGAAAAGGTATAGAGCCAATTATCTCCAATCTCCCATGTAGGGACATCTATGGAATTACTAGTACCTGATGATTTATTATCATCAAAAGCCGTACACCCTGAAATTATTGTACTCAAAATTAAACTAGTCATCATGAGTGAAAATAACTTATCCATGTATACTGCACACTGCCTACAGTCAAGAGTGTAACGGTATTTGGTTTAATCATAAATTATCAAAGAATTCAATCAATAAACCTTCTGCATTCAATTGCCCTGTTCCAGCAAGTACTACTGCAACTATTGACATCAATTTAATCAATATATTAAGTGACGGGCCTGAAGTATCTTTGAATGGATCTCCTATGGTATCTCCAATTACGGCAGCATCATGGGCGGAATCTCCTTTAGTCGCTCCTGGGATATGACTTTGCTCAATAGCTTTCTTGGCATTATCCCAAGCACCTCCAGCGTTAGCCATGAATAATGCCATCAGTACTCCTGTGACGAGAGACCCTGCTAGAAGTCCTCCAAGAGCATCCCAACCTAGAGCCAATCCAACTATTACTGGTGCTGAAACAGCCACAAGACCTGGTCCAACCATTTCTCTAAGAGCCGCCTGTGTGGATATATCTACACACTTTTTCGAATCGGGTTTTACTCCTTCAACACCGTCCAATAGGCCAGGAATTTCTTTGAATTGTCTCCTTATTTCAAGTACCATATCTCCTGCTGCTTTACCTACTGAAGTCATTGTCATTGCTGCAACTACGAATGGCAAACCTCCTCCTATTAAGAGCCCAATTACGACCATTGGATTAGTAAGATTTAGTTCCAAATTACCATCTATAGCTGCTGTGTATGCAGCAAATAAAGCAAGAGCAGTTAATGCTGCTGAACCTATTGCAAATCCTTTACCCACTGCAGCAGTGGTATTTCCTATCGAGTCCAATTCATCAGTAATTGCTCTTACATCATCTCCCAAACCGCTCATCTCAGCAATTCCTCCAGCATTATCTGCTACAGGGCCATATGCATCAACAGTCATTGTTACTCCAACTGTAGCTAACATTCCCATTGCAGCCATAGCAATTCCATAGAGTCCCATTTCACCGCCACCATTGAACTCATTTGCACCTAGAATTCCTATAGAAATCAAAATAATCGGTAAGAATGTTGACATCATTCCTACTGAGAGGCCCGCAATAGCGTTGGTTGCAGGGCCTGTTTTTGACATTTCTCCGATATGAGGAATTGCTCTTGTTTTGATTCCAAATACAGGTTCAATACCTGTATAATACTCTGTTACTAGTCCAATCATTATTCCCACGATACTTCCTAGTACTACTGAATGCATTACTCCTAGGTTTACATCCATCAAATCTTGAGTGATAGATAGATAGCCACCAATCCAAAATAAGGCCGCAGCTATGAATGTTGTATTTCTTAATGCAGCCGCTGGATCAGAACCATTTTTCAGAAACGTCATTGAGAAAACACCGATGATGGATGCCACGTAACCTATTAGCCCAAGCATAATTGGCATTATCACATAATCAACCGACATATCATCAGAATTACTTGCAATAATCATTGCAGCAATAATTGAACCAACAAATGATTCAAAAATATCTGCCCCCATTCCTGCAACATCTCCGACATTATCTCCAACATTATCTGCTATGACTCCTGGATTTCTTGGATCATCTTCTGGAATTCCGGCTTCTACTTTACCAACTAAATCAGCACCAACATCTGCTGCCTTTGTGTAAATCCCGCCTCCAACACGGGCAAATAGTGCTATTGATGATGCACCCATTCCAAATCCAGCCGCAGCCGATAGATTATCCGTATCAGGATTGGATGCATCCAACCAAAATGCAACTAATGAAATACCTAGTAAACCTAAACCTCCTACTGAGAGCCCCATGACCGCGCCGCCATTATAAGAAACAGCCAATGCACCAGCTTGACCATCATTCTTAGCAGCCATAGCAGTTCTACCATTAGCAGATGTTGCTGCTCTCATACCTGAAAATCCAGCCATCACAGATGCAAGAGCTCCAGCGAAAAAGGCAATTGCTGTTTCAATATCATTTAAAATTGAAAGAATAATTCCAACAATTATTACAAAAACAAACAGTACTCTGTATTCAGCCTTTAAAAAAGCCATTGCTCCATCTTGAATTTCTTGAGTAATATCTCCTACTGTCTTATTATCAATTTTTACGTCATTTACTTTTTTGTATAGTGCATATGCAATTAGCAAACCTAAAATCCCTGCTGCTGCTGCAAATAATGGTATATTGTCATTCATGGTGTCCACCTTCTGACCCGCGGACAAAAGAGTTACTTATAATCAAAATCCTGATATCAAGGAGGTTAATTGTTTATTAAGGAGTATTTTCTAATACGATGCGTGCAAATGAGGAAAGGATACTTGCTCCATCATGTTCTCCTTTGAATGATGCGAACTCTTCTTCTGTAATATGTCCCCATTCAAAAGCACGTTCTATTCTCTTTCTTGCAGCTTCTGGATGACACTGTATTCCCCATGCCGGTAAAGGATTTCCTAATTCATCATTTACTCTTATGGCAGTAATTGAATTATGATCGGCCATGCCTATATGGTTGCAATTATTTGGCATAGTAACCACATGATCTTGATGTGTATACAGGCCATAAATTTGTGAATTAGATTCCAGATGAGATGACAATAAAGGATCATTTTCTCCAAATTCAGTTAATTTTAATTCCCATATTCCACTAGATAAAGACTCAGCACGTTTTATTACACTCCCTAAAGAATGACATAATAGTTGATGCCCAAAACATATTCCTAAAGTAGGGATGCCAGAATTAGCTACTACTCTCATGAGAGTTCCAGCAGGCCCCATCCATTCTTCCCAAATACTTACATTTCTTCTCGAACCTGAACAAACCAAAGCATTTATTGATAGCTCTTCTACCCATTTTCTCATTTTTACATCATCATTAATCATTGGCATTACTATACGGCGAAAATTGACTTTTTTTGATCCTAATTCAACTATATTATTCTCCCAAAAAGGATATTCATCATCCCAGTAAGGAACATCTTCTGACTTTAATGTCACGTCAGCCTCTATATCCGTTTTGTGTCCCGATTCAAATGACTGCATTTGAGGTGTTAATAGTAAAACTTCAACATCAGTTTTTTCCGATAACGGCCTTATTACCTCTTGGTTACCGCCATGTCCAAATTCCGCTCTTTCAACTAATAAATCAAGAAGTAGTACCCGAATAGGTTCGCCCATGCATATCGTATGAGGGAGTGTTTGAAAGCCTAACCCCTCTTGCATCATGTCAGGAGGCCTACTAAATGGTAGACAAACAAGTTATTTTAGAGTCTGTAGGTCCAGTTCAGGCTATCTTAGATGCGCATGATGGAGTTGTGAATGTTTTAGATACTACTGACGGGGTCATAATGATATCACTTGAAGGAGGATGTACTGGTTGTTCCGCCACTCCAATGACTGCGATGCAAATATATTATTCACTAATGAAGTTGGAAGAAGTAAATGATGTTATTTTTGTCAACGGGGAGTTACCAGCGTACATGCGCTCCTTTATTGACGATAAATTAAATACAGAGCAAGAATAATTTATTTTTCATCTCTGCGCATTTTCATTATCTGATGAGGGTTAATTTCTCCCTGTACATCTCTTCCCTTGATATTTAAAGATGCAGTGAGAGCAACAACAATTGCCAAGACAGCTAATGGTCTAGAGGCATTTCTTGATCCCCACAATTCTCCTCCTAAGTAGTGTAGTAAAAATAGGAGTAAAGCAGATATTAAGCACATTGTCATAATTACTCTTTGAGCAATAATTTCACCGTGTTCACTCCTGGATAATGTTCCAATTGATATCCATAAAAGAGTAGATGTTCCACAAAGCCCAAGTGAAATATTCTCAATTAGAATGACTAAATCCATGTTATGCGCAAAGGACAATAGTTGTTTACATTAGGGGTCTATTTTTGAACAAAAGAGGGGCAACATGAAGTTACATGACTTTTCGTTCACATCATGGTTAGTGCTTCTGCTTGGCGTTTACCACAATCTCGAAGTGATGCCCCTCCTCATATGACAAAAACACAAATCTCTACCACATTCGAACAAGTGGCTGTTTTACTTGAATTAGATGGCGCAAATAGATTTCGAGTTATTGCTTATCAGAATGCAAGTAGAGCTCTCGCCACATTAGAAGAAGATTTACTATCGGTTGTTCAAGAAAATAGAATTACTGAAATAAAGGGAATTGGTAAGGGGATTGGCGGACTTATCTCAGAAGCAGTTTTACAAGGCTCTTGGGGCAATCTTGACGAATTATATGCTAAGATACCTCCTGGGCTAATTCAGATGACTGGAATACCTAGTTTAGGTCCAAAAAGGGTCAGATTACTTTATGAAGAATTGAAAATTGATTCATTAGAGAAATTAAAATATGCATGTGAAAATAATCAAATAGCATCATTACAGGGTTTTGGGCCAAAAAGTCAAGAAAAATATCTTGAAGGAATTGATTTACTTAATAGATATCAGGGACGAAATAGACTAGATATAGGACTCGCCTATGGGCGCTCCTTGGAGGACAAAATATCCAAAATCCCTAATGTGGTGAAAGCAAAACTTGCTGGAAGCGCCAGAAGAATGCGAGAAACAATTGGTGATTTAGATATAGTTTTAGGAGCTAAACCTGAATATCAAGACGGAATTATCAGAGAAATTATGAATTTTCCTGGAATCGCCGAAGTAAAAGGACAAGGAACATCCAAAATTAGTCTGATATTGGAAGCAGAAATGCTTGCTGAACCAATCGGAAGTAGCGAGATGGACATTGCACTTTCAGAAAGCCTTTCAGAAAGATCTGCAAATGCAACAATAGATGCCCAAATAAGAATTGTTAATCCAGAAACATTTCCATTTACGTTGGCATACTTTACTGGCTCAAAAGAGCATAATATACGAATGCGACAACTAGCAATCGATAAAGGTTTGAGGCTGAATGAATTTGGACTTTTTTCGGAGAGCGAAGCAGGTAATAAAACTGGAATGGAAGCTGCTAAGAATACACTTATTTGTAGTGATGAATCAGAAATATACAAAAATTTAGGAATGCCTTGGATTCCTCCAGAATTACGTGAAGATATGGGTGAAATAGAGGCTGCATTAGAGGGAAATTTGCCAAAACTTATCGAAATAGGCGATTTAAAGGGTGCTTTTCATAATCATACTACCTCTTCTGATGGTGCTGCAACTTTAGAGGAAATGGCAAATCAAGCAATAAATCTTGGTTGGGAATATCTGGGAATAGCCGATCATTCTGAATCTCTCAATATCGGAGGTAGGCAAATAGGAATTCCTCGTGATAAAATGATAAATCAATCTATTGAGATTAAAAAATTAAACAAATATTATCAAAATGAGAATATAAATTTCAAATTATTTCATGGTTCGGAGTGCGATATACTATCGGATGGCAAATTGGACTATCCTTTGGAAATACGTAATTCTCTATCGCATGTGATTGGCTCTGTCCATGCTCTCGGGAGTTGGAAAAATAGAGATGAATCAACCAATACAGAATTTTTAATTAAAGCAATAGAAGACCCAACATTTACGATATTAGGACACCCTACTGGTAGAATATTGCAAGGGAGAGAAGGTTTTCCTATAGATATGCATGCAATTCTTCGTCAAATGGCCGAATTTAACCAAGATGGCATACTAAAGGCCGTTGAAATTAATGCATCACCCTACAGACTCGATTTAGACTGGAGATTTTGTAAATATGCGAAAGAATTAGGAGTACCAATATGTATAAACCCTGACGCTCATGATACTCAGGGACTCAACGATGTTTGGTATGGGACTAAAATTGCAAGAAAAGGCTGGCTAGAAGATAAAGATGTACTAAATACAAAAACCAAGTCAGAAATAGAAATTCTCTTTGGCAAATAACGAACCTTCATCAAATATCAGCATTAGTCAGAGCCATGGGATTTGTACGCGGACTCGTTTTTGTAGGAGTGGCTATATTGCCTAGTTTGGTTTTAGGCTTAATTTCTTACATTGCACTAGGGGGCACTACTTCGGATTCAATGGAAGGAGGAGAATTTATGTATGGTCCATGTTATGGGATACCTGCATTGTGTCTAATTATTGCATTTATATTAGGCATTAAGGATGACCAGAGGGAATGAAATGCGTAGAATCGAAAAAGCAAAGAAAATAGGTGAATTGTTGGATAATTTATATCCAGAACAACCTATTCCCTTAGATCATACAGATGAATATACTCTTCTTGTTGCCGTTATGCTTTCTGCACAGACAACCGATAAAAAAGTTAACCAAGTAACTCCTAAGTTATTTCAAATCGCCGATAATCCTGTTAAAATGCATGCTCTCGAAGTAGATCAGATTCAAAGTATAATCAGAGAGGTTGGCCTAGCTCCGACTAAAGCTAAAAATTTAAAGAAAATGGCTGAGCAAATTATTGAGAGTGGAGGAGTAATAAAGCCTGAGTGGGACTTTCTAGAATCACTTGCAGGAGTTGGTCATAAAACTGCAGGAGTTGTAATGTCACAAGCTTTTGGTTTACCTGCATTTCCTGTGGACACACATATTCACAGATTAGCCAAAAGATGGGGGCTTTCAAAAGGTAAATCAGTAAATCAAACAGAACAAGATCTTAAGAAATTATTTCCTCAGGATACTTGGTCTCGAAGGCATTTACAGATAATATTCTTTGGAAGAGAACATTGTCCAGCGTTAAGACATAATCTAAGTAATTGTTTAATCTGTTCTTGGGCAGCATCCAAAAAACAAATTATTTTTGAATCAAGAAAGTGAAAATATGGATATTTTTGAGGGTAGAATTACATCATCCGCTTTCTCCACAGGAGAACGAATAGTTGTAGGAGATTGGGAAAACTCTCCTCTTGGAGAATTTACTAATATAATGTGGGCAAGACCGGATGGTAGAAGAATATTGATTTCTCCTTCATCAAAATATGCGAATTACGTTTCTAAAATTTATTCATTTGAAGAAGTAATTATAACTCCACTAAAAGTTACAAGAAATAAAAACAAAATAGAAATAGAATCTGAAAATTTACTAATTTGTTTGGAATGGGGTTGGAGTTTTCCTATACCACTTAAGCGCCCAAGGTGGTTTATTTCAACTATTGAATATTTTTTTGCCAATCTTTTTTTTGGTACAAAGACTTACGGCAAAACAAATGATAATAGAAAAGAATGGTACATGATAAAGAGTATTTCTTGGATTAAAAAAGCATCTGCCAAGTATAAACAAGAATCATTCGGGGATTTTTCAAAACTTTCTGATCCTATCGGTTTTGGGTTTAGTGATCCGCCGGACAAACCATCTTCAGTAAGAGTAATTTCAATGATCGGAAAAAACTAGATTTCATCAGTGATGTATGTTACGCATTATCATGGATGAAGTAGTGGAACTATCTATTGGAGACTTAGCACCGGATTTTGAATGTATTATCACAGATGGAACAAAAATAAATTTATCTGATATTACAAATCAGGGAGAGGGCGTTATTTTGTACTTTTATCCAAGAGATAATACTCCCGGTTGTACTATTGAAGCATGTGATTTTAGAGATAATTTTTCTAGATTCAAAGAAACTGGTTGGAAAGTTATAGGAGTTTCTACTGATTCTGCCAATAGTCATGAAAAATTTGCTAATAAATTTGAATTACCATTTGATTTAGTTGTTGATACAGATTCTCATCTTCATAAATTATATGGAACATGGAGAATGAAAAATATGTATGGTAAAGAATACATGGGATGTTTACGATCCACTTTTGCTATTTCTAAAGATGGATCAATAATTTGGGCGAAATATGGCGTTAAAGTAAAAGGACACGTCGAGAAACTAATGGAAGACTTGGGTGTTGCTTAATGGAAATAGAAGAAAGAAGAAAATTGGTTGCAAAATTTTTACAACATTGTATAGTTTATTCTGATGCATCTATAGATCGTAAGGAGAAAAGAGGAGATAATAAATCAGAAATAGATAAATGGATTGCATACAGGGATTTCATGAAAATAACGTTAAAGGAAGTAAAATCCAAAGAATTAGATTCATGGCTTAATGATGGAAAGGTATCATATGAACCTGGAGAGAAAAAGTAATTCAAAGACTATTTAATTCACTCAATCCAAGAATATGTTTACTTGTATCCACACGCATTTTTGCCCCTGGAATCATTATTAGAGTATCTGAATTATTCAAAGCAAATGCCATTAAGCCATTATTTTCAGCTAATTGATTAACTTCTCTATTGCATTTCGCAGTCTGGCTGGGCATATGTGTCAAATCACCTAAGTCAACTAATATCATATTCCCATTGGACAACTCCTGACCCATCCCACTAAGATGTAAACGATGTAATTTATCTGGTTTTAGATATATCACTTTACGGTTTTTTTTAGGTAATAGACGTTTAGTTCTTTCAGATATACGTGTATCAGATAAAATTAGCATACTATTTCTATTTTCAGATTTATTTTTTCCTTTAGAATCTTTTACTTCTCTGGTCGCATTTGAAGGGTTAGGATTTGGTAATCCCAAAAGTCGAAAGAGATTGACCATGATTGAATCGGAAGGGCTACTCCTCAAAGAGTGCTTCGATATCTTCCTCGCTTAGGATGTTATTTATTGGTATTTTATTTTCTTCCGGTTCATCATAATCAATTCCTTTTATGGAGGTAGAAGTAAAATCTTCAATTTCTTGTCTAATTTCATTTTTTATTTCTTTTTCTTCTATAATTTTCCCATCAGCTCTATCAAATAATTGATCGATTGACATAACTTCCTCTTCTTTTTCAGATTCTGATTCATTACTTTCTCGATATCTTTGTGCTAGTACCAACCCAGCTCCACAAACTAAAACAATCAGTAGGATTGATGCAGAATTTTGCTTAAAACTTGTTTTGATATCAAAGGGAGATTTTGCCACATCAACTACCATATATACGGAACTGCTTTCAGATTCATCATAAACGGTTAATTTGACGTTTTTCTTCCCTTCTGTATCATAAATGACTTGCACCCATCTCCCTTCTTTATCAACATCATTTGCTGGATCACCATCATTATCAGAGTCTATTGAGATATCAATATCCCAGTGATATATCATATTTTCAATATCAAATTGAGAGTCAATTGTTCCATTAGCACTAAGTGAAATAATATTGCCTTGGATAGGTTTTATTGCATCAGATGTTGCTACTGCAGTGGGTCTGATATTTCTAACATCTATATCTATTTCAATACTCGCTGAAGCGCCATCATCATCAGTAACGTGGAATATAATAAATTCTGGTGCTGCATTAGAATCCTCCCAAGTATATTCCAAATAGTTGGAATTATAATCACAATCATCATCAGTTAATCCGGATGCGTCAGAGTCTGTAAGAGGGTCAATATCAAAACATGAATACAAACTTGCAATGTCATTCAAACTATCGGAAATTCCAACATCAAAAATTAATTTTTCTCCTTCTGCCACGGGAAGCCTTTGGTTCAAGGTAACAATTGATGGTTGAATATTAGATATTTCTATAGGAATTATCAACATTTCTTCTCCATTATCAAAAACTAAAGTAGCATTGTCATTATCTACAACCTGTAATGTAGCCAATTGAAGTCCAGTATGATTATAACTATGATTAATCATACTTTCACTTCCTTCATGATAATATATAATGTCTGGATTATTTTCAGCATCAGGCATCCAAGAGAATCTCAAATTATCAATATCATTAACAGAATCACTTGCCTGTCCACGAATAGTCAAAATTTCTCCTTCCTTTGCTGCAAAAACTCCTCTATTATCTGGAATAAGTTTTTGCGTCCCTAAAAAAACCTCTATTTTACCGTCATATGGTGCTATATTGGTAACTTCAATAGATTTTGATGCAAAAACGGTTTCTCCATCATCATCAGTAGCAGATACTCCAATAACAAATTCTCCTTCAGAATTAGGAGTTATAGTACATTTTAATCCTATTTGCCCTTCTTTACATGATGTATTATTCCATAGAATATCAACAGGAGAATTTGGATTCTGTGTGTCCAAATCATTTCTTTCAGTGATTTCAAATGTTACTTCTGAAAGAACAGGTATGGATTCATAATTTGATTCTAATGTTATTTCAGGAGGTCTGTTCAAGACTATGATTGAAGTTTGCGTTGTTGATTGATCATTTTCTTCATCAGTAATTATTAATGATATGCTATAATTTCCATCATCATCCCATGACCATTCTAATTCACAATCTTCTTCTAGAATATTATTGAAACTACCTCCCATAATTTCTACCTCAAATTCACAAACAAAATCTCCTCCATCTGGTTCTAAAGAGGACAATCCGCTAATTACGATGTCTTCTAGTGTGTTTATTTCATTAGGAGATGATAATATAGCGGTTGGCACAGCTCCAACATATAAAGAAAATAATCCCTGATTATTCGATTTATTTCCATCTTCTGAGATATTTTCTTCTGGATCAATTATAAATTCAAGATAAGCTAGTCCATAAGGCTGAAATTCTGGAACGGTCCAGTTTATTTCTACTCTCGATTCTTCAAGACTATTCAAAGAAGGGACATAGGTAAAAGCAGTATTACCATCTGGCGAATCAACTCTTAATTGAGTAGGAGGGGAACTGATCAAACCTTTATTTACAACAGGAACTGAAAAAACTAAAGAATCCCCGGATATTGCATTAAATCCTACACTAGAATCTAGGGTAATTGTATTATTACTTCTTGTTCTTTCTACTGTTACTCCTTCATTTCTGGCAACTAAGTCAACTTCATGGACATTCAAATCCATGCTAAGAGACGAAACTCCTATTATATTTTGATCAGGAATCCAAGATATCAATCCATGGCTTGTAAAATCACTATCCGATTCTGAACTGTCGGGCGTACTTCCAGTATTAAATTCCAGATGACATGTTCCATTTTCATCGGTAATTATTTGTCTAATGTCATCTTCTATTTCATATCTAAACTCCATGGTCTGATTAGCAACTGGCGTTCCTTGATTGGTTACAGTAATCCAGGCAGAAATATCAGTATCTACCGGAGAAAGCGGATACTCGATATCTATCTCGATAACTTTTGATCTAGTACTAGGTTGATATGCAGTCAATTCATGAACCGCAGCAAAACCAATGCTCTCAATAAAAGACGATTTGACATCTCCTCTAATTGCTGGACAATACCATCTATATCCACTCTCTTCTCCGTCACTATTGTATGTAGTAATGTTATATGACTGAGAGCAACCCGTGTAACTAACTCCAGAATACCCTTGAGAAACAACAGACCAACTGGATGAATTATCATCTTCACTATCTTCAGGAATATCTACATAATCGCTTTCTCCACTGTATTCAGTTTCTTGATGATAATCAGACTCCCAAGTCTCCCCGACACTCAAAGGAAAATCTAGTCCTTCTAAAGCAGGAGAATAGGAATTTGTAACGTTCAATTCAGCAACATCAATATCAACACACCAAAACAGAACATCTGCGCAGAAGTCAATATCCACTATTGCTGATTGAGAGGTAACTGCCATATCAGAAGCCCTAATTATTTCAATTGTCGTCATTTCGACCGCAATATCTCCATTTTGCCCATTTAGATTAACATTGTTAGCATTGTATGATCCTATAGATTCCAATTTGTAAGTAATTGATGACAGATTATCAATTTCCGATATGTAAATTTCGGTAACTGTCTTTTCTAAAGTCCCATAAAGTGATTCTATATTCGTAGAAACTCCAGATGATGCTATGAAATCTCCAACATCTAGATATCCATCATACATCCAATTATCATTGATTTGCCAGCCTTGTACGTCAATAATTCCTGTTCCAGAACTAGCCTCAGTTTTATATTGTAAATTTTCATCTAAATTATATTCAGCATCACTCAATATTATTGTCGCAATTGGCGAAAAAAACAATAAAGAAAGTAAAATCGCTTTACGCTGGTCAACTTCCATGAGCCTATGTAGTGGCCATGATGCATAAAAGTTGGTTTTTTACTGATAAAGCAAATCAGCTAATTCATCTTGGATAAATTGTACTGCTTCTAAGATTTCATCCTTATGACGAGCTCCTGTAATAACCATCTTTCCACTTCCAAATATAAGACAAACTACCTTAGGATAATCAAGTCTGTAAATTAAGCCTGGAAACTGTTCTGGTTCATATTCTACTTTGTCAAATGGGAGGTGGAATGTTAAATTATTCAAATTTAATTTTCTAGGTAAACCAGCTAGTAATTCGCCCTCTTTAACTCCTCTTATTCTTGGATCATTATCTTTTATTTCCTGATCTGTTGCAGCTCTGAGTGTCCCATCTTCATTAACTATTAATTTACAATTAATATCATCTCTTTCCGCAATCTGATCATAATCTTCCGGATAATAAAGAGAGTAGGTTGCAACCATATTCTGCACTTCTATTTCAACATCTTTAAGATCCCATGTGTCAATTCCTGCAGCCTTCAAATCTTCGGTCATTCTCTTAATCCCTGTGTGGATATTATCTTCATTTTTACCACCTGTACAAACAGCCCTTCCAGAGCGGAACATAAGTATGGCAAGTTTAGGGTCTACGACACGATAAACTACTCCAGGAAACTGTTCAGGTTCATATTCACAATTCAACTGTATGGCAATATCTGGCAAATCTAGTTCTTCGGCAACTCTTGTAGATGCTACTACATTTACAACAGTCAGGCGTTCTTCATCACTAAGCATAACCCGCCCCACATAATCTTACTTATAAAGGATATTTTGATTAGTACTTAAATAAAAAATATATTTTTTTTTAAAAATCCCTTAAATCAATCTAACGCCCTTTGAAACTAGTTTTGAAATCATCGGTTTACCTCCGGAAATTTCTATTTGTTCTGAAACTCTTTGAGGATTTCTCGATAATGCAACCATACAACCTCCTCCGCCTGCACCAGTCATTTTCGCGCCAAGTGAGTAAGGCTTACTTGCTTCAACCAACCTATCCAAAGAATCACTACTAACACCCAGGCTTCTTAGTTGTTCATGACATTCATTCATCGCCATTCCCACAACTTCAAAATTACCTACAGATAAAGCGTCCAAGCCCCTTTGAGTAATTTCTTTGATATTAGTCATTATACTCTTTTTATCCGGATCACGAGATAATAAATCAGCCACATTCGCAACCATCTTCCCTGTAGGAGAAGCTTCTCCAGTAAATCCTAATATTAACCATACATCTTCAATTTCTTCAGGTAATATTGCCTTACATACCGACCAACTTCTCTTACCTTCAGGTGTAACTAATTCTGCATCGAAAACATGCTCTGTACCAGTTAACCTCTCTCCTGAAACAACAATGCAACCACCCAAAGCACTAGTCGCAGTATCTGTGGGACTCGCCCGCCCCTCTTGTGCAGCTGCTTCAGCAGAATGGCCTATTTTTGCTAATTTTATTATATCTAATTTTTCTTGCGGATTAATCAATTTATGTAATGCAGCACCCATTGCATTAGATAATGCTGCAGAAGATCCTAAGCCAGCAGCAGAGAATAATTGACTTTCTATTTCTATTTTCAATGGTTCTCCCTTGTATTCAAATAAATCATGTAAAATATGTGAAATATGAGGGTATTTTGAATGATCAAAACTTTTCCCATCAATCACCCAGTCATCAAATTTTTCAATGGAAACATTCACTCCTTGTTCAATGGCAATGGCTACTGCGGGGTGGCCATAAACAACTGCATGTTCTCCAAAAAGTATGCATTTGCCCGGTGCGAACGCTTTAGCCATAGTAAGTCGGAAGACATAGAAGCAGATTATCATTAGGGAATATTGTGTTTGTAAACTTATGAAGCGATTATTTGAAGTCCGATACACTCCACGGTCAAATATTAGTAACTCTGTCTGAGGAGAATTGAATATGGAACACCCACTTTTAATTGACTATGGTCCAGTTCCTGGTTGGATTATTTTAATTATTTTAGGAAGCATATCTTCTGGCTTTTTCTTGTTCCAACTTAATAAAGCGATACGTTTAGTCATGCTTGGTTCTCCTGATGATAGATTTGATTCATGGGGAATTAGAATAAAAGAGGTTTTAGTTGGTTGGTTAGGGCAAAAAAAAGTTCTCAGAGACAGAGTAGCGGGTACAATGCATGTTCTCATGTTTTGGGGTTTCTTAATGTTAGCATCCGATATGCTTGATCTTGCAACTGCAAATTTCTTTTCAGATAATATACTTCCAGAAATATTTAATGGCCCTTGGAATGGAATGGTTGAGTTAGGTTATTTTTCTGCATTCATAGGAGCTTCGGCGGCATTAATTAGAAGAGTAGTTTTTACGCCTGAGAAACTTAAGGGCAAATCTCAATTAGAAGGAAATTTTATTTTGATTTTAATACTGACCATTACATCAACTTCATTCATTATTGAATCAAAAGAAAACCCTTCTGCATGGGAGCCTGTTGGAGTTTGGGTAGAAACACTAGGGATCTCTAATTCTTTCGCCATAGCGTCATATTGGGCACATATGATAGCAATTTTCACATTCTTGATATTAATCCCTCTCTCAAAGCATATGCATTTGGTAATGGCATTCCCAAATGTATTCTTCCACGATATAGAGCCAATGGGTAAAATGAGGCCTTTAGCAGTAGATGAAAGTGGAAAAGCCATTTCATTGGATGATTTGGATATCGACTCATTTGGAGTTAGTAGTTATGGACAGTATACTTGGCGTCAGCTAATAGATGGGTGGTCATGTACTTCATGTGCAAGATGCCAAGACGTCTGTCCTGCTTATGCTTCTGGAAAAAGCCTTAATCCAATGCAAGTTATTCATGATGTGAGGGATTATGCAAATGAGAATGCGCCAATATTACTCAGTGGTGGTCAACCAGAAGAAACTATGATGCAACGAATCACTGAAGACGCTGTTTGGGCATGTACTACTTGTAATGCCTGTGTGGATGTATGTCCGCTATACATAGAACATGTTCCAAAACTCACTGACTTAAGGAGAAATGCAGTTATGGAAACTATGGAGTATCCCGAAGTGTTAAACGTAGCAATGGGGAATCTTGAAGCAGCATCAAATCCTTACGGATTCGGCAGCCACGAAAGAGCAGATTGGGCATCCGATTTGGATGTTAAAGTAGGTCAACCTGCAGAATACATTTACTTTGTGGGTTGTGCTGCTAGTTTTGATGAACGTAACCAGAAAGTTGCTCGAGCAACAATATCTCTGATGAAACAAGCAGGCCTAGATGTAGGAATACTCGGCATGCAAGAAGGATGCTCCGGAGATCCTGCTAGAAGAGCAGGAAATGAGTATTTATTCCAAATGTTAGCGGAAACAAATATTTCAACATTCCAAGAATTAGGAGTAAAGAGAATAGTTGCATCATGTCCACATTGTTTCCATACATTAGGAAAAGAGTATGGAGATTATGGTGCTGATGAATTGGAAGTATTTCATCATACTGAAATAATGGCCAAATTACAAGATGAGGGAAAATTACCAACATTAGATAAAAACGGTAAGAGTATCACATATCATGACCCATGTTACTTAGGTAGGATGGGAGATATTGTTGAAGAACCAAGAACAGTTCTTGGAGGTATCGATGTAGAAGTCGAAAGACACGGCAAAGACTCATTCTGTTGTGGTGCCGGAGGCGCTCAAATGTGGATGGAGGAAGACTCAGATAAGAGAGTCAACAAGATAAGGGCTGAAGAGATAGCTGCAACAGGTTGTGATACAGTTGCCATAGGCTGCCCCTTCTGCTCTATAATGGTTAAAGATGGTTTAGATGCTGTTGGTTCAGAGATGGATGTCAAAGATGTAGCTGAATTACTATGGGAACAAATCGTCGCTAAAGATGAAGAAATACAAAAAAGTATTGACATCAAAGCATGAGTAGCATCTTAAACTAATGTCTCTTCCAAAAATCATGAACAATGAATTTAAATTTTTAAATCAGAGTATGCCTAGATTAACAATAATTGTTGGTTCTTTGCTTATATTGGAAGGAATATTATTTTATTTTATCACTGGAATGACTAGTTTCACTGCATTGATACCTTCATTTTTCGGTCTACCGTTAGCTTTAGTAGGGTACATGGCTAAAATCCAACCAGAAAAAAATCATTTTTGGATGCATATTGCAGTTAGTTTTGGCCTCTTTACATTTCTTGGTGGAGGGATGGCAATAAAAGGCGTAATAGATTCCGATTACTCTGAATCAACCTTAGCACAATTAATTATGCTTATAGTAGGAGGAATATACACATATTCTTGTGTACAGTCTTTCATTCATACTAGGAAATCCAGAAACCCTCAAGATGCTTAGGATTCACTATTATATCCTGACTAGAGAAAATTATTTTAGTTTGAATTAATATATGAAGTTGCTAAGAATATCCCTATCCCATATGCCAGAATAGTTGCAGTTATTCCTGTTAGCATAGAATTTTCAAAAGACCAACCTTGGCGAAGTAGGTATGGAAGTAAAATAAACAGTAATGTTGAAGGTAAAACAAGCCACAATATACTTTCAGCGAAATCTGCCACCTGAGCGACGTCTTTAGTATCTTCATACACCCAAGTCAATGACAATATACTAACTATTGGTATGGAAGTAATCAATGCACCAAAAATTGCTGTTTTTTTTGCAACCTCGCTTGCTATTACTACCACTGCCCCACTAAATAATCCTCTTATCACCAAATCAAGCCAACTCATGCTATGTGAATAGGTATTAACTTACTCAAGTTTTCGATTAAATATATCTGAATTTGATAATTTTTATTCCAATTTTTCCCTATTTCATACAGTTCATTCGTTTTAGATAGAATTTAAGTTTGTAAACATTACCAGAATGGTATGCATAATGAACTTGATAGGCCGCTTGTGGGAGTCACTTGTGGCATTAGAGAGTCAAGTTTTGGAAAATGGACTATGGATGCAGTAATTTTACCTTCAACATACATTTCAGCCATTGAACGCGCTGGAGGCATTCCTGTACTTATCCCTCCTTCTGATTTTTCTACTTCTATTTTAGATAACGTAAATGCTATTGTTATAGCAGGAGGACCAGATATAGCTCCTTCTGAATACGGTGAAGAGCCCTACTTTGCTTCAGCTTCATATTATCCCAAACAAGACTCATCGGAGAGCGTTTTGATACGGGAGGCGTTAGAGAGAGATATGCCAATGTTATGTGTGTGCAGAGGTATGCAACTCTTGTCAATAATTCATGGAGGTAAGCTGCATCAACATTTAGACAATACTCCTGGTTTTGAGGGTCATGGAAGTTATGATGGCCAGTCAAGTGAACATATTGTAAATACGATAGATGGATCAAAAATTTCTTCATTATTGGGTTCTCAGATAATTGTTAACTCCACGCATCACCAAGGGGTTTCTGATGCTGGCTCTTTGATAGTTACTGCACACGCAGATCACGATGGATTAATCGAAGCAGTCGAAAGGCCGGATCTCAAATTCTGCATAGGAGTACAGTGGCATCCAGAGAGAATTGGAAAGAATCACGATATTTTATACTCTGAATTGATTAAATCGGCGCGAAGTTGATGGTACATAAGTCATGGGAGAGATGAAACAATGGCCTTGAGAATCTATGATACTCGTTCCCGTATGAAAAAAAACTTTATTCCTCTTGTAGAAGGCAAAGTTAGTATTTATGTTTGTGGAATAACTCCATATTCTCCTAGTCATCTCGGACACGCTAGGCAGGCCATTTCTTTTGATATAATTACAAGGTGGTTTAGGAAGTTAGGTTTTCAAGTTACATATATAACAAATTTCACAGACATAGACGATAAAATAATTAAAGTTGCTTTGGAAGAAAATATAGACTTCCAAGAAGTATCAAAAAGAAACATAGATAATTATTTTGATGTCATGGACAAATTAAATGTTTTACGTGCCGATGAATATTCCAAAGTAACTGAAACAATCCCAGAAATAATAGATATGATTTCAATACTTATGAATAAAAAGCATGCTTATATTGCTGAAGATGGCGTATATTTTGAGATAGATACTGCACCTGAAAAATACGGGCAATTAACTGGACAAACTCTTGAAATGGTTAGGTCTGGAGCAGGAGGAAGAGTTGGCCAAACTGGTGGAGGAAAACGAGATCATAGAGATTTTGCACTCTGGAAAAATGCGAAGAGTGGAGAGCCTTACTGGCCAAGTCCATGGGGTAACGGTAGGCCTGGTTGGCATATTGAATGTTCAGCAATGTCTTTGAAACACCTCGGTGAAACTTTTGATATTCACGGAGGTGGAAGGGATTTGATGTTCCCACACCATGAAGCCGAAATATTCCAGTCTGAATGTTGTTTAGATAGAGAAAATGTTGTAAAATATTGGCTACATAATGGGATGATTAATGTTGATGGCGAGAAAATGAGTAAGTCTTTAGGCAATTTTACAACAATTTCTGAAACCTTTGATTCAGTCAAACCTTTAGCGCTCAGATATGCTTTACTTAATGCACCATACAGACAACCTATCGAATTCAATCAATCTATGTTAGAAGAATCTCAAATGCACTATAATAGATTATTGAATACTTATTTAGAAGCAGCCAATATCGCAACTTCAGGAGTTTGGAGTAAAAATATTTTCCTAAATTCTGTTACTGAACGTTTTACTCAAGGAATGAATGATGACTTCAACACCAGAATAGCCTTTGTTGAAGTCCAATCAGTCATCAAGAAACTCCAAGAATTGATATCTAATGGAAATAAAGAAGATACTATTTCTGCTTTTTTGGGATGGTTGGATGAGTTTGCAGGTGATGTACTTGGTCTTATTCCGGGAGTTGATGAATTGAATACATTAGCAGAAGAAATAGATAAAAAAAGAAACGATATATCGGTACTTGTAGAGGAATTATTAATACAGAGGCAGAAAGCAAGAGAAGAAAAAAACTGGGAATATGCAGATGAAATAAGAGATAAGTTGAATTCCATGAATGTTATAGTTGAGGATAGTCCTCAAGGGCCAAAATGGAAGATAGAAGATTAATTAAGACTCAAAATAATCGAAAATCTCTGAATAATTCGGTTCAATTCCAGGGTTTTCTGCAATCCAAATATATCCAATTGAACCATCTTCTTCAATTATGAATATAGATCGCTGACTAGCTGTATATCCAGGTGCTCCAAAATTTTCAATCTCAATCCCAAATGATTTAGTTACTATTCTTTCTACATCACACAGCAAGGGAAATTCAATACCATTTTTTTCAGCAAAGAATTTATTTGCAAACACATTATCAACAGATATTCCAAATATTATAGCCTTAGAATTAGACAACCTCGTCATTGAATCAGAAAATGTGCACATCTCGGCGGTACAAACTCCGGTAAAAGCGGCCGGATAAAATGCTAGAATCACTTTATTTCCTTGGTGTTCACTAAGTTTTACCATCGATCTATCATATGCCATCAAAGTGAAATCAGGCGCTTTATCTCCTACATTCAACATAGTTGTCGCAAATGGTGCTGCATTTCAATCATTTGCAATATTTATTCAATATAAAATTTATATTTCAATATCAACATATCTTTTATGCCGAAAAAGGACTAAGATTATCTATAATAATATTAGTGGGAGGGTATGGCTGATGATGCTGTCAATGCACTTTTGCCAGTTGCAGCAGTAGTTCATATCGCTCTTGGAGTAATGGTATTAATATTGGTTCAAAGATCTCTCGAAAAAGAGTGGAATGAACGTTTTGCTGGCTATATTATTTCTTGGATGATGATAATTCTTGGATTGATGTACACATTTGAAACAATCATTGATTTAAAAATTGAAGATTTTACAGGTCAAGATTACCTTGAAGGGGATTTCGCTGAAATATATTATTCATCATATAAATATGGTGAGAAGGCAATGGAATCAGTTTTCCTCTGTTTGGCCTGTATTTTGCCTCTAGTTTATCCTTATCCAATACTTCAAAAGGATAATGTTTTGAAAGTTACAACAGCAATCATAATCCTTCTGGGAGTAATAATTATTCCTTTAGATATATTCACCGAATTTGCTAATAGAGATATGAAATCAATGATAAACTGGGTATGCTATTTTATTTGGTTACCAATATATCTAAGATTCCTTATTGGTGAAGTAAAATATGATGAAGAAAGAGCGAGAGAAGTTTCAGCTGTGGCTTTACTATTACTTCTAGGGCTAAAAGTTCAGTTGTTGATATTCTGGTTACAAAATTTAACAGGACTAAGCAAAGTATATCATGCAAGATGGATAGTAGAGGATGGAGTATTTTTGGGGACTGTCTCACAAACCGAGATTAGTACTACTTTCTTCACATCTTTCGGTATGACTCTATCGGGTTTGGCATTTCTCATATTATTCTTTGGAGAATTATGGCGTGCATACTACAAAGGTATCAATGGATTAACAGTTTCAATGAGTATAATATTTATTGTAGGAGTCATATGGTTCTTACTGACAGTTGTAGTTATGGATACCGCTACTTCATGTGTCGATACTATATGTCAGCAATTCAATCAAACTTTCATAGATTGGTTTGCATTTACTTACCAAGTCGCAATCTATCTTTTAGCACCGTTGATATTCATGTTTGTACTTCTGAACTACAATATTGTTGACACTGACTCCAAGTACGGTAAATCTATTACAAGGATAATGGTATTGCTACTTTTACTTGTTGCAACTTCAAGTCTTATTGAGATGGTACAAATTGTTCTTCCAATACCTGAGATGGTAACTTCTGCACTATTCGCTGGAGGCGTAGTTCTTTTCATTGGATGGGAAGAGAAAATAATGGATAAAATGATTACAGACAAATCTAACTCCGTAGAGGCCATTGGATCAATATTGAAAATACACAATCCAAATATTGACAATAAAGAATACTTAGTTTTTTCAATCGTAACCGTATCTTTAATCATCTATGGCCTTCTTTTGGCTGTATTATTTGATTCAATGGGTATTCACAAGTAGGTGAGAAAATGTCTGAAGAAAAAAAGATAGAAGATTTCAATGGAGATTTAAGGGAGGTATTTGATGAAATTTTCTCTTTGAGAGAGTCAAACATGATAACTACCATATTTATTTCATTATTTTTTATATTAGGTAGTTTACATGCTTTCGATTGGAACAAAAATTATTATGATGATGCGATTTATGCAACTACATCAGAAGATTGGTCAATAGAATTTGAAATAGAAATTCTGACTGCTGAACACACAGAAGTTTGGCAGGATGAAGAAAATAAAGTAATTGATTTTTTCATGGAAGATTTCCCCCTAAAGGAAGACTATTTCATCGGTGCAGTTTATATTACTATTGTGCCAGAAGCTGATGACTCTGCTGACATTACCGATCCTTTAGTACAATGTGATGCTATTGCGGGAGATATAGAGGTAAACGATTTGACCGCACAATGGGATTATGAAGGGAATAATTTGACTGGTCAAGATAGTAGTTGTGAGGATATATACCTGTACCTTCAAATTTACCCTGATTACACTGGTAATAATAAATCTTCAAATTCGCCCAATGAATACCAAGCGCTAATGCCTTGGAATTTAGATGGATGGGGAGAAGGGATACTTTCCATTGCTGTAGAACTAGATGTTAACTCTGTTGATCAATTAGGCCCAGTATCACAGGATGATGATGAAGAGATTACGATTTTAGTCGAAGTCCATACTTTCAGTGCAAAAGCGATACACAATAATTAAAAAAATAAAAGGAGAAAAAAAAATGACAGAAATATCTAAGAAAAACCCCCAAATATTGTTGATAAAAGGCCCAATAAAAAACGCAGGAGAGACCTCTCTGTTGGAAATAAGAGGTGATTCTAAAGTCGAGATGGAAATACCATGTTCCGAAATTACAGTAAGTGTAGAAAGAAGAATACAAAGAACTATCTTACACGGAGGAGAAGGCGATGATTTAGAAGATCAAGGAGCTGAATCAGCTATTTATAATATTGAAGCACACATTGGAGTAGATGCATACACCACAGTAATGGGCCTTTTTAGGGGTGGACAGCCTACTATCGAAGAGCCATTTGAAGGCGGACAGGTAAAAGTTGCATTCAAACATATTCATTACAGTGCAGCTAAAAGATTATTAAAACTCCAATTAATTGAAGATATAATTTAATTATGATCTAAAATTAGGCCTTTTACGCTTATTTTTAGGTCTTGTTCGACTTCTTTTTTTACCACTCTCTGATAATTTAGAGTCATTTTTTGAATTATTTCTATCCATCTTTCTTCCTTTTCTATTGCCCCCTCTTCTCTTGGATTTGCTCCTTCCATAATGACTATCTTTTTGTTTATCTCTAGAAGAAAATTTTCGCTTACTTTTTGATATACGATTCCGGCCCCTACTACGACCTCTTCTACTTTTTCTATCGCTACGGTCTCCTTTTTCAGGAGGGACTAATTCAAATTCATTCTCATTTAGTGTTTCTATTTGAGGAAGTGTAAATCTACATTTTATCCCAACTTCTTTTTGTATCCTTGAATAAATTCTCTCTTTCGACTTAGGAACAAAAGATACTACAATTCCACTAGTGCCCGCTCTTGCAGTTCTCCCTCCTCTATGTTTGTACGCTTTTCCATTCTCTGGGGGATCAAAATTAATAACACAATTTATTCCTTCAACATCTATTCCCCTAGAAGCAACATCAGTAGCAATTAGGACCATAGTTCTACCTGTACTGAATTTGCGCATTGCCCGATCTCTTTGATTTTGATTTAACCCTCCATGAATAGGAATACAAGCAATTCCTTTCTCTATCAAATCTTCTTCTAAACGATCTACTCCTCTTCTGGTTTTGCAGAAAACTATGCTCCTACCTGATTTTACGACGATATCTGCCGTAACATCAACTCTTTTGTGATTCTTTACTTTCCAGAAATAATGCTCCATACTCTCGATACTTACTTCTTCTGGGCCAACTTCAATGGTAATCGGATTATTTTGATATTTTTCCACTATCTCAGAAACTTCATCATCAAGAGTAGCACTAAATAAAATAGTTTGACGTTTTTTAGAGCACATTTCTATTATTTTACAGACTGGTTCCATAAATCCCATATCTGCCATTCTATCTGCCTCATCTAAAACAATAATATTTACATCTTTCAATGTTAGGGCTTTTCTATCGATTAAATCCAGTAATCTTCCGGGGCAAGCAACCAATATTTCTACTCCATCTTCAAGTCCACGTAATTGATTCCTGTACGAAACTCCTCCATAGACAGATAGTACGTTTATTCCTATCGCTTTAGCTAATGGTTTTAGGACACTACATATTTGTTCTGCCAACTCTCTTGTGGGAGTTAAAATTAGAGAAGTAGGACTTTTACTTTTGGCTAATTGAGTCCGTGCTAAGAGAGGTAAACCAAAAGCTAGAGTTTTTCCAGATCCGGTAGGTGCCCTACAACAAACATCATGACCAAGTATTGAATCAGGTATAGATTCTCTTTGAACTTCAAACGGTTCAGATATTCCCTGTTTCTCCAATGCATGTACCAAATCGGAGCCGATTCCTAAATCTGAAAATAGAATCAAGAAGCATCCCTAATCGTTCCGCGCTTCGGTATTCTATTTAGCATGGTTAGTATGTTACACATTCTCTAAGGCATCATTCTCATGTGATGATAATTCTCTACCTTAAAAAAATAGTTCATTTTTATTTTAAATTGTTCTGATTTCCCGGGCTCCTGCTCCACCATATCCTGTCCAATCTTCAGGTTTGTTCCCGAGAATTAAATCTATTTCGGCCAAATGATTATCATTCATTCTTTTTGCAACTCCAATACATCCCAGGTTTTCTTCCATCTGTTCTGGTTTGGTTGCTCCCAAGAGAATTGTACTCACATTAGAGTTTTTTAGACACCAAGCCAAAGCTAGTTGTGCAGTAGAACACTCAAATTTATCTGCAGCATATTCACTTAATTTCTTAACAATCTCAATTTGTCCCTCTCTTTTACGATTTTCTAGATCCTCAATCAACCACTCATATCCTTCCTGAGTAGGTCTAGATCCTTTTGGAATGCCATCATTATATTTTCCAGTTAAAAAACCTGAACGAAGTGGAGACCAAATTGTCGTTCCATAATTATAAGGTGGTTTAAAAAGAGGAAAATATTCCTGCTCAAATCGTTGCCTATGAAGCATATTATATTGCGGTTGCTCAAACATTGGAGGCTCTAGACCTTCTGATTTAGCAAACCATATCGCTTCCATTATTTGTGCAGCTGACCATTCTGAAGTACCCCAAGATGTAGCCCAGCCATTTCTTACGACATCATTCATCGCCCTTACTACAGTAGAAGTTGGGGTTAATGGGTCAGGTCTATGGCAGAAAACCATGTCTACGTAATCAAGTTGAAGTCGCTCTAAACTAGCATCTAAACCTTCCAATATATGCTTTCTAGATAGTCCAGATTCATTGACTCCATTCCCTCCCCAAAATATCTTTGTAGTTATTATTAATTCTGACCTTCTCCACTTCTCAGGATCTTCTTCTTTCAATTCCGATAGTGCGATTCCAAAAAGCCTTTCAGCTTCTCCATTTGGATTACCGTAAGCTTCTGCGTGGTCAAAACAATTTACTCCAGCATCTCTTGCAATTGTCATACATTTTTTTGCCATTTCAATACCTTTTTCTTCTAACAAACTATCCTTAACACCATAAGTTGCCCAAAAGCCATAAGACAGCACAGAGACCTGTAAACCTGTATTCCCCATCATTCTATAGTACATGCCATTACTCTTCATAACATAGTTAAACAACTAATGTGTTTCAAGATTGCGGTAAAATAATTAGTAAATTTACATCGCTTTAAAGTATTTTTCCATGATAATTCTAATAATCATACTGCTTCAGAATACTTATGAAAAGTGAAGAAATCTTATCCAAGGCAAATGAAATTAAACCATGGATTCTCGAGAAGAGAAGAAAAATTCATCGCCATCCTGAATTAATGTATGAGGAATTTGAAACTAGTAAATTAGTTCAAGAAACTTTGACAGATCTCGGGATACCATTTCAGAAAGATATTGCAATAACTGGTGTTGTTGGAATGATTGGAGATGGAAATGGCCCTTGCATTGCATTGAGAGCTGATATGGATGCTTTGCCGATACATGAAGAAACTGAAGTAGATTTTAAGAGTGAAATTGATGGTAAAATGCATGCTTGTGGCCATGATTGCCATACTGCTATGCTTCTTGGTGCAGCAAGAATTTTGAAAGAGAATGAGGGACTTATCAAAGGTACTATAAAATTAATTTTTCAACCTGCTGAGGAAGGAGGAGCAGGCGGTAAAATGATGAGAGATGAAGGAGTATTAACCAATCCAGATGTTCAACAAATATTCGGGCTTCATGTGGCAGGTCAGCTTCCTACTGGTATGTTAGCATCAAGAGAAGGAACTTTATTGGCTGCTGCTGGTTCACTGAAAATTATAGTAAAAGGAAATGGAGGACATGCCGCTGCACCACATAACACTATAGATCCTATTATAACTGGATCTAAGATTGTAGTTGAGTTACAATCAATCATTTCTCGAGAGTTGAATCCATTAGAATCTGGGGTAATTAGTGTTACAATGATGAATGGAGGAGATGCATGGAATGTGATACCTTCTACAATGGAATTACAAGGTACTATTCGTTCACTAACCTTGGATGGATTATTGACTCTACAAAAAAGAGTGAAGGAAGTTTCTGAATCTATAGCTATTGCTAATCGCTGTGAAGCGGAGGTAACCTTTCCCGGACATGATTATCCTCCAACAGTTAATGATGTAAATTGTTGGGAACTAGGAAAATCAGTCAGTGAGGAAATACTTGGGAAAGACAAAGTAATAGAAATGCCTCCAATAATGGGAGGAGAGGACTTTGCCTATTATACTCAGAAAATACCGGGGTGCTTCGCTTTCTTAGGAGTAAGTAACCCAGAAATTGATGCAATTTATGATGTACATCATCCTATGTTCAAAGTAGATGAAGAAGCATTACCTTTAGGTTCAGCTATACATGTGAATTGTGCTTTAAAGTCACTAAGTAATTTATCTTAGATAAATCAATGAACTAAATATTATTTAATATATCGATTTTCAATTTAATTTACATAAATATGCCTTCACTACTAATAATGAAAATAAGGAATAAAACAAATAAGACGAAAACCAATGGAGTTACTAATAATCCAAATGAAAATCCAGTAGGGCCATTGCTCCTAAGTCCCCATACAATACTAATTATGTAAATTGATGGTGATATTATACAGAGTGAAAATAGTGAAATTCCTTCCCCTCCTATCTCGTATAAAATTTCTGATATTACTCCCATAATTACTAGAAATGCCGGGCCCGCAAAAAGTCCAATTATAAACCAAACGACATTGTTATATTTTGGATTCGGAGTGTTAATCATGTCTGTGTTTTCTGAGATTTCCTTTTTCATTGGATTAATTTCACTAATTATGATAGTTTTTGGTCCTTTATGCCTCAGACAATACCCAGTCTTTCTGAATTCAAGTGCATTACAACCATCATAAGCACATTTATTATCCCCCATGGTCAATGACAAATGACTTACGCCTTAGTTTTTATCACGACATTTTGTGTGATTGTTTTTTATCGTTGACTATTAGAGGACAGTCATGGCCAATGCAGAGTGGAAGTCAGATCATCTTCCATTCGCTATGCCGGAGAGGAGATGGTCTCTAAGGCAAAATTGGATTAATCTAACTTTTTTACATTGGGAAGTCGATCCAGAGAAAATTAAACCATATATTCCAGATGATTTGGAACTAGATACCTTTCAAGGTAGAGCATATGTGGGCACTATTCCATTTATTATGGAAAAGGTACGGCCTCATTTTTTACCTTATTTGCCATTCATATCTACCTTTCCAGAATTTAATGTCCGTACATATGTTAAGAAAAATGGTAAGGCAGGAGTTTTATTTTTGACCTTGGATGCTCAAAGCTATGTTACTTGTACATATGCACCTAGAGTCTATGGACTTCCATACAGATATGCTAAAGCTGATGTTAAAGTTTCAGGTGAGAACTATATATGGCATTCAAAACGTGCCTCTAATGGTTTGGAATTAAAGGGTAAGTCAAATCCTGTAGGGGATATCAGAAGAGCCAAAAAAA
>MDSZ01187662.1_pt1 | contig 50109 bp, 50 predicted proteins | sample 811201 | NCBI WGS metagenome assembly MDSZ01 (sample SAMN05326647, study PRJNA326480) | marine metagenome | isolation source: seawater | place: Indian Ocean: North | collected 2010
CGAACCGCCTGTTTCTGATCGCCGCCCTGGCCGGCGCGATGAGCGGCCCAGTCCACGCAGGGACGCCGGCGGCCGCCGCGACCGTTGCGACGGTCAACGGCACGCCGATCACGCAGGCCGACGTCGACACGTTGCTGCGCGCGTCCGGGCAACCCGACTCGCCGCAGGTCCGCCAGGCGATCAACTTGGCGTTCGACAAAGCCAGCTACGTCAAGGCCGTGTTCGAAGGCAGCGCCGAGCCGGCCAACGGCCCCTACCCACCGAACACCTGGAGTTATGCCCACGAGCTGCCCGGCTACGCCCATGAGCCGGAGCGCGCCCGTGCCCTGCTGGCCGACGCCGGCCTGGCGGACGGCTTCAAGACCACCATCTGGACCCGCCCGAGCGGCAGCCTGCTCAACCCCAACCCCAGCCTCGGCGCCCAGCTACTGCAGGCGGATCTGGCCAAGGTCGGCATCGACGCCGAGATTCGCGTGATCGAATGGGGCGAGCTGATCCGCCGCGCCAAGGCCGGCGAGCACGACCTGCTGTTCATGGGCTGGGCCGGCGACAACGGCGATCCGGACAACTTCCTCACCCCGCAATTCGCCTGTGCCTCGGTCGAGTCCGGCCTCAACTTCGCGCGCTACTGCGACAAGGACCTGGACCAGCTGATCGCCGACGGCAAGACCCACAGCGACCAGGCCGAACGCAGCCGCCTCTATCACCAGGCGCAGGCGATCATCCAGCAGCAGGCGCTGTGGCTGCCGCTGGCCCACCCCACGGCCTTCGCCCTGCTCGACGCCAAGGTCGAGGACTACCGGGTCAGCCCGTTCGGTCGGCAGGACTTCGCCAGGGTCAGCCTGGCCCGCTGACCGGCCGGGCTACATCCACCCCTGCTCGGCCATCGACAGCGGCTCGCCGTCGCCGACGATGAAGTGGTCGAGCACCCGCACCTCCACCAGCGCCAGCGCGTCCTTGAGGCGCCGGGTCAGCACACGGTCGGCCTGGCTGGGATCGGAAACGCCAGACGGGTGATTGTGGGTGAGGATGACCGCCGCCGCGTTGTTGGCCAGCGCACGCCTGACCACCTGCCGGGGGTGGACGCTGGCGCTGTCGATGCCGCCACGGAACAGCACCTCGAACGCCAGCACGCGATGCTTGGCATCGAGGAACAGGCAGCCGAACACCTCGTGCAACTCGTGGCGCAACTGCGCCTTGAGGTAGTCGCGCACCACCTGCGGGCTCTCCAGCGCCGAATCACGGCGCAGACGCTCGGCTAGATGCCGCCTGGCCATCTCCAGCACCGCCTGCAGCTGCGCGTACTTGGCCGGCCCCAGGCCGAGGTGCTGACTGAAGTCAGGCAACTCCGCCTCCAGCAAGGCCCGCAGGCTGCCGAACTCGGCAAGCAGGCGCCGCGCCAGGTCCACCGCACTGCAGCCGGCAACCCCCGTGCGCAGGAAGATCGCCAGCAGTTCGGCATCGGTCAGCGCAGCAGCGCCCTGCTCCAGCAATTTCTCCCGCGGACGCTCCGCCGCGGGCCAGTCGCGAATGCTCATCGAACACCTCCATGTCGAGCCAGGCGCCCGCTGTTCCGCTGCGGGCGCTGTGCTATCGTAGCCCATCTTTTTACACGGGACCGGCCTGGGGAGGCGTTGGTCACGTGGCGCACATCCACCGGTATATAAAAGGCAAGCCTATGCAGCGGCTGTATCGCAAACGCATCATCGTCGGCGTGGGGGGCGGTATTGCCGCCTACAAGAGCGCCGAGCTGGTTCGCCGACTCAAGGATCAGGGCGCCGAAGTCCGCGTGGTGATGACCCAGGGCGGCCGCGAGTTCATCACGCCGCTGACCCTGCAGGCGCTTTCCGGGCACCCCGTCCATCTCGACCTGCTCGACCCGGCCGCCGAAGCGGCGATGGGCCATATCGAACTGGCACGCTGGGCCGACCTGATCCTCATCGCCCCGGCCACCGCCGACCTCATGGCCCGCCTGGCTCAGGGCATCGCCAACGACCTGCTGACCACCCTGGTGCTGGCTACCGACGCCCCGATCGCCCTGGCGCCGGCGATGAATCAGGCGATGTGGCGCGACGCCGCCACCCAGGCCAATCTCGACCTGCTGCAACAGCGCGGCATGCGCCTGTTCGGCCCCGCATCCGGCAGCCAGGCCTGCGGCGACGTCGGCCTGGGCCGCATGCTGGAACCGAACGACCTCGCCAACCTGGCCGCCGACTGCTTCGAGCGTCAGGCGCTGGACGGCCTGCACATCCTGATCACCGCCGGCCCGACCCAGGAAAACATCGACCCGGTGCGTTACATCACCAACCACAGCTCCGGCAAGATGGGCTTCGCCCTGGCCGAGGCCGCCGCCGAAGCCGGCGCCAGGGTCACCCTGGTCAGCGGCCCGGTGCACCTGCCGACGCCGGACCGGGTCAGCCGGATCGATGTGGTCAGTGCCCGCGACATGCTCGCCGCCTGCGAAGCTGCGATGCCCTGCGACGTGCTGATCGCCGCCGCCGCCGTGGCCGATTACCGCCCGGAAGTGGTCGCGCAGCACAAATTGAAGAAAGACCCCAGCAGTGGCGAGGGGATGCTCCTGCAAATGGTGCGCAACCCGGATATCCTCGCCACCATCGCGGGTCGCGACGACCGCCCGTTCAGCGTGGGCTTCGCCGCGGAAACCGAGAACCTGCTCGAATACGCCTCGCGCAAGCTGCGCGACAAGAATCTCGACCTGATCGTCGCCAACGATGTGGCCAACCCCAGCATCGGCTTCAATAGTGAAGAGAACGCCATCACCGTGATCGACCGCGAGCTGCAGCAAACCAGCTTTGCCCAGACCAGCAAGGGCAAGATCGCCCGCCAGTTGATCACACTCATCGCCGACCGTTTGAACAAGAACTGACCATGCACGCTCTGCAAGCCAAGATCCTCGATCCTCGCCTCGGCCAGGAGTTCCCCCTGCCGCAATACGCCACCCCGGGCTCCGCCGGCCTCGACCTGCGCGCCATGCTCAAGGAGGACATCGTCCTCGAGCCGGGCCAGACCGTCCTGATCCCGACCGGCCTGTCGATCTACATCGGCGACCCGGGCCTGGCCGCGATGATCCTGCCGCGCTCGGGCCTGGGCCACAAGCACGGCATCGTGCTGGGCAACCTGGTCGGCCTGATCGACTCGGACTACCAGGGCGAGCTGATGGTGTCGTGCTGGAACCGCGGCCAGACGCCGTTCACCATCGCCATCGGCGAGCGTATCGCGCAACTGGTGCTGGTGCCTGTGGTGCAGGCGCACTTCGAGCTGGTCGAGCAGTTCGACGAAACCCAACGCGGCTCGGGCGGCTTCGGCCACTCCGGCAGCCACTGACCCTTTCCCACAGGACGATCCGCCGAGGAGCACCCACGTGAAACTCTTCAAGCGCAACGCCAAGGAAGCCGACACCTCCGCCGCCATCGTGCCGGAGAAGACCAGGAGCAAGGCGCCGGCGCCGGCCCTGGGCCCATTGCTGCCCGGCTTGCTGGCCACGCTGATCGGCGTGGGCGCCGGCGGCGCGCTGCTCTGGTTCGTCCAGAGCAGCGGTGATCAGGCCCGTCAGGCCGAGCTGACCCAGGCCATCGGCAGCAGCCAGGCCTCGGCGGTGCAGCAGGCGCTCAAGCAGATGCAGGCCGACAGCCTGTCCGCTGCGCGCAACCCCGAACTGCTGCAGGCCCTGCAGAGCGGCGACAGCCTGCAGGTCAGCGAAGCCGAACGGCGCCTGGGCTACTGGGATGGCGTCATCGATGCCCATCTCAACCGACGTGGCGAAGCCGTGCAAAACACCAGCCGCGCAGCCCCCATGAACTTCGCCGGGCTGGACATGCTGCGCCGCGCCGAGAGCGGCCAGCAACCCGCCATCGAAGCCTATCGGGTCGGCCAGCGCTGGCTGGCCTACAGCGCGGCAACCTTGCGCATGAGCGAGACCCAGCCGGCCCAGGGCACCCTGCTGCTGGCGTTCGATCTGCAACGCCTGCTCGCGGCACTGCCGCCGCTGCCGGCCGAGTATGGCCAGTTGCAGCTGGTGCAGCAGTTCGCCAACACCCCGGCGCAGGTGCTGCTGCAGCGTGGCCAGCCGGGCAACGGCAACACCCAGACCTTCGCCACCGGCAATCCCTACTGGAAAGTCACCTTCACCCCCGGCCCAGGCCTGGTGCAGGGCAGCATTCCTCCGCTGATGCTGGCCCTGGCCGCCCTGCTCGCTCTCGGCGGCGCGGTCATCGGCCTGATCCTGGTACGCGGCGGCCTGCAACGCCAGGTCAACGGCGACGCCAGGCAACTCGGGCAAATGCTCAAAGAACTCTCCGCCGGCAAAAACGTCAAAGCCTTCAGCCTCAGCGTGCCAGCACTCGATGCCCTGGCTCAGAGCCTGGCCCGGCTGCCGCGTCGCAGCAGCCCTGAAGGCAGTACCACACCCGCTAAAGGAACAGCCGCGGCTCCCGCCGCTCCGCCCGCTGCCAAGCCCGCCGAGTTGGTCGACCCGCTGTTCCAGGACACCGATATCCTCGATATCGACATTCTCGACGAAGACCAGGATCTCCTGGGACTGGAGCAGAACCCCGCAATGACGACTAGCCAAAGCGCCCCGAAACTCCCCGCCGACATCTTCCGCGCCTACGACATCCGTGGCGTGGTGGGTGACACCCTGACCGCCGAGTACGCCTACTGGATCGGCCGTGCCATCGGCTCGCAGAGCCTGGCCCAGGGCGAACCCAAGGTCATCGTCGGCCGTGACGGCCGCCTCTCCGGCCCGGAACTGCTGCAACAGCTGGTACAGGGCCTGCTCGACTGCGGTTGCGAAGTGACCGATATCGGCATGGTGCCGACCCCGGTGGTGTATTTCGCCGCCAACGTGCTGGAAGGGCGTTCCGCCGTGATGCTCACCGGCAGCCACAACCCGCCGGACTACAACGGCTTCAAGATCATCATCGCTGGCGACACCCTGGCCAACGAGCAGATCCAGGCGCTGAAGACCCGTCTGGACGACAACGACCTGGCCAGCGGCGTGGGCAGCGTGCAGCAGGTCGACGTGCTGCAGCGCTACTTCAAGACCATCCGTGACGACATCGCCCTGGCCAAGCCGCTGCGCGTGGTGGTCGACTGCGGCAACGGCGCGGCCGGTGTGATCGCCCCGCAACTGATCGAAGCCCTCGGCTGCAGCGTGATCCCGCTGTACTGCGAAGTGGACGGCACCTTCCCCAACCACCACCCAGACCCGGGCAAGCCGGAGAACCTCAAGGACCTGATCGCCCGCGTGAAAGCGGAAAACGCCGATCTCGGCCTGGCCTTCGATGGCGATGGCGACCGCGTTGGCGTGGTCACCAATACCGGCAACATCGTCTACCCTGACCGCCTGCTGATGCTGTTCGCCAAGGACGTGGTATCGCGCAACCCGGGCGCCGACATCATCTTCGACGTCAAGTGCACCCGTCGCCTGACCCCGCTGATCAGCGGCTATGGCGGTCGTCCGGTGATGTGGAAAACCGGCCACTCGCTGATCAAGAAGAAGATGAAGGAAACCGGTGCCCTGCTCGCCGGCGAGATGAGCGGCCACATCTTCTTCAAGGAACGCTGGTTCGGTTTCGACGACGGCATCTACAGCGCCGCGCGCCTGCTGGAAATCCTCAGCCTCGACAAGCGCGAAGCCGAGCTGGTGTTCAGCGCCTTCCCGAGCGACATCTCCACGCCGGAAATCAACATCCAGGTGACCGAGCAGAGCAAGTTCCCGCTGATCGAGCGCCTGCAGCGTGAAGGCCAGTGGGGCGAAGCCAATCTCACCAGCATCGATGGCGTGCGCGTCGACTATCCCAAGGGCTGGGGCCTGATCCGCGCCTCCAACACCACGCCGGTGCTGGTGCTGCGCTTCGAGGCCGACACCCAGGAAGAGCTGGAGCGGATTCAGGATGTGTTCCGCAACCAGCTGCACAAGGTCGCCCCCGACCTGCAACTGCCCTTTTGATCGATTAGTTCCAGGAGCCCCCGCATGACCCTCGAGCGTGACGCCGCCGCCCAGGTTGCCAAGGTACTGTCCGAAGCCCTGCCCTATATCCGCCGCTTCGTCGGCAAGACCCTGGTGATCAAGTACGGCGGCAACGCCATGGAAAGCGAGGAGCTCAAGCAGGGGTTCGCCCGGGACATCGTGCTGATGAAGGCCGTCGGCATCAACCCGGTGGTCGTGCACGGCGGCGGCCCGCAGATCGGCGACCTGCTCAAGCGCCTGTCCATCGAGAGCCACTTCATCGACGGCATGCGCGTCACCGACACCGCGACCATGGACGTGGTGGAAATGGTCCTGGGCGGCCAGGTCAACAAGAGCATCGTCAACCTGATCAACCAGCATGGCGGCAGCGCCATCGGCCTGACCGGCAAGGACGCCTGCCTGATCCGCGCGCGCAAGCTCAAGGTCAGCCGCCAGACCCCGGAGATGACCCAGCCGGAGATCATCGATATCGGTCATGTCGGCGAGGTCACCGGGGTCAACACCGACCTGCTGAACATGCTGGTCAAGGGTGACTTCATCCCGGTCATCGCGCCCATCGGCGTCGGCCCGGACGGCGAGTCCTACAACATCAATGCCGACCTGGTGGCCGGCAAGGTGGCCGAGGCGCTGAAAGCCGAGAAGCTGATGCTGCTGACCAACATCGCCGGCCTGATGAACAAGCAGGGCGACGTGCTCACCGGCCTGACCACCGAGCAGGTCAACGAACTGATTGCCGACGGCACCATCTACGGCGGCATGCTGCCGAAGATCAAGTGCGCCCTGGAGGCGGTGCAGGGTGGTGTGACCAGCTCGCACATCATCGATGGCCGCGTACCGAATGCCGTGTTGCTGGAGATCTTCACCGATATCGGCAACGGCACCATGATCAGCAACCGCAAGCGCCCCTGAAAGCCAGCCGCGCTCGCGGCTTGCTGATGCCCCTCTCCTGCTTGCGGGAGAGGGTGTCCATAGGTCGGGGTCAGGCAGGCAGCACGCCCTGGCAGCCCTGAAGCGGCATCGCCACAGGTTTCGATTAACCCCACAGGGGCACGGGAAACCTCAGCGCCTACGGCTTGCTCTGCGGCTCGCCGAACAGCTCGGCCAGGCGTGCACGATCCGCGGCGAAACCGGCTTCGGCGCGGCCACGCGCCTCCTTGTAGCGGGCAATATCGCGCTGCAGCCGCTGCTGCTCTTCCTTGAGGTTATTGATCTGCGCCAGCAGGTTTTCCGGCACCTGCCGGCCTGCACGCTCGTGCTCGGCGGCCTGGCTCTGCAGGTTGGCCTGCTGCGTGCGCACCGACTGCAGATTGCCGCGCGCCACGTTGGTGACGCTGTCGAGCTCCGCCAGCTTGCGCTCGCGGGCACGGTCGACGTCGTTGAGGTTGGTATAGAGACGCAGCAGCTTCGCGTCATTGCTGGCGCGCGCCTTCTCGGCCTGCATGCGGGCGAACTCTTCGGCCGTCGGCGCCGGCGGAATCACCCGCACCACACGTCCCTGGTCGTTCAGCACCTCGTAGCCCTTGCCGATGAATTCGGGCGGCACGCCCTGACGGCTGAGCACCGTGACACCCTTGTCGTCGACGTAGCGGTAAAGCTCGGCAGCCACTCCGGACAGCGGCAGTAGCAAGCTCAACAGCAGCGTACAGCGGGTCAGGAGCGGTGCAGACATAGAACGACCTTGTGCTAGGGCTAGATTCCGTACTCGGCGCGATAGGCTTCGACAGCCGGGAGATATTGCTTCAGTTCAGCATCCCCTGCCAGATATTCCAGTACCTGTTGTAGTGACACGATGCTCACTACCGGCATGGCGAAGTCCCGTTCGACCTCCTGGATCGCAGAAAGCTCGCCCTGGCCACGCTCCTGGCGGTTCAGCGCGATCAGCGTACCGGCCGCCTGAGCGCCCTGGCCCTGGATGATCTGCATCACTTCACGGATGGCGGTGCCGGCGGTGATCACGTCGTCGACGATCAGCACCCGCCCTTCCAGCGGCGCACCGACCAGCGTGCCACCCTCGCCATGATCCTTGGCTTCCTTGCGGTTGAAGCACCAGGGCAGATCACGGCCATGATGCTCGGCCAGCGCGACCGCCGTGGTCGCGGCCAGCGGAATACCCTTGTAGGCCGGGCCGAACAGCACGTCGAAGTCGATGCCGCTGTCGACGATGGCCGCCGCATAGAAGCGCCCGAGCTGGGCCAGGGCCAGGCCGCTGTCGAACAGGCCGGCATTGAAGAAATAAGGACTGGTGCGCCCGGATTTGAGAGTGAACTGGCCGAAACGCAGAACACCGCGTTCGATGGCAAAGCGAATGAAATCACGCTGGTACGTTTGCATGAAAAGTCCCGGACGGCACGGATTTAGCTAAATGAGGTGAGCTCGGGTATCATACACGCACGTGTTTTTGGGGGCCATTTATGCGGATCATCAGTGTGAACGTGAATGGTATTCAGGCTGCGGCCGAGCGTGGATTGCTCAGCTGGCTGCAAGCCCAGAATGCCGACGTGATCTGCCTGCAAGACACCCGTGCCTCCGCCTTTGAACTGGACGACCAAGCCTTCCAACTGGATGGTTATTTCCTCTATGCATGCGACGGTGAAGTGCCCAGCCAAGGTGGCGTGGCGCTTTATTCGCGGTTGCAACCCAAGGCGGTGATCAGCGGCCTCGGCTTTGAAATGGCCGATCGCTACGGGCGCTACCTGCAGGCCGATTTCGACAAGGTAAGTATTGCCACCCTGCTCCTGCCTTCGGGTCGGGACGGGGACGAGAGCTTGAATCAGAAATTCAAGTTCATGGACGACTTCACCCATTATCTGGACAAGCAACGCCGCAAGCGCCGCGAGTACATCTACTGCGGTTCGCTGCATGTCGCTCACCAGAAGCTGGACGTGAAGAACTGGCGCGACTGCCAGCAGACTCCCGGTTTCCTTGCGCCCGAGCGCGCCTGGATGGACGAGGTGATCGGCACCATGGGCTACGTCGACGCCCTGCGTGAAGTCAGCCGCGAAGGCGACCAGTTCAGCTGGTGGCCGGACAACGAACAGGCGGAGATGCTCAACCTGGGCTATCGCTTCGACTACCAGCTGCTGACCCCGGGCATGCGTCGCAGCGTGCGCAGCGCGCGTCTGCCGCGCCAGCCGCGCTTCTCCCAGCATGCGCCGCTGATCGTCGACTACGACTGGATTCTCAGCGTCTGAGCGCAAGGCATGAAAAAGCCGGCATTTAGCCGGCTTTTTGCTGCGTGCTCGCCTATTTCACCAGGCGCCAGCTGAAGGGATAGCGGTAGGACTGCCCCTCGTTGGCCTTGATCCCGGCGATGATGGTCAGCACCAGGGCGGCCAGCCCCAGCAGCATGAGCAGCGGGAAGCCGATCACCACCACCATCAGGATGAAGCACACCACGGCGGCCAGGGCGACGCTGATCTGGAAGTTCAGCGCCTCCTTGCCCTGCTCATCGACGAACGGGTCCAGGTCCTTCTTCACCTGCCAGAGGATCAGCGGGCCGAGCAGATTGCCGAAGGGGAACACCAGCCCGAGAAATGCGGCGAAGTGACAGAACATCGCCCACTGACGGGCCTCCTGACTGGGGGTCGGAAGCGGATTCTGCAGTTCATCGTTCATCTGGGTGCTCCTTGCTCGGGAAGATCAGTCGGCCAGCGCGGCTTTCTGCAGCTCGAAGATTTCGTTCATGCCCTTCTGCGCCAGGGCCAGCATGGCATTGAACTCGTCCGGCTGGAAAGGCGCGCCTTCGGCGGTGCCCTGCACCTCGATGAAGCCGCCCGCGTCGGTCATCACCACGTTGAGGTCGGTCTCGGCGGCCGAGTCTTCCAGGTAGTCCAGGTCCAGCACCGGCTCGCCCTGGTAGATGCCGACCGACACTGCGGCGATCATCTGCTTGAGCGGCTCGCCCTTCAGCGAGCCACGCTTCTTCAGCACCTTCAGCGCATCGATCAGCGCCACCATGGAACCGGTGATCGAGGCGGTACGGGTACCACCGTCGGCCTGGATCACGTCGCAATCGACGTACAGGGTGTTCTCACCCAGCTTGCTCATGTCCAGCGCGGCGCGCAGCGAGCGGCCGATCAGGCGCTGGATTTCCAGGGTACGGCCGCCCTGCTTGCCACGGCTGGCCTCACGCTGGTTACGGTCGCCGGTGGCGCGTGGCAGCATGCCGTACTCGGCGGTCAGCCAGCCCTGGCCCTGCCCCTTGAGGAAGCGCGGCACGCCGGACTCGACGCTAACGGTGCAGATCACCTTGGTGTCGCCGAACTCCACCAGGACCGAGCCTTCGGCGTGCTTGGTGTAGTTGCGGGTGATACGAATCGAGCGCAACTGATCGGCGGCGCGGCCACTGGGACGTTTCATCGAGCGATACCTACTTCATTAAGTGAAAACAGCACGCATTATAGGGGGCCGCAGAGCAGGACGACATGCCGAATTGGCAGCGGCAGACGGCAGGCGCGCCCCGGCGGATCAGCCGGGCATGAAATGGGCACGCCCCCTGGGCTACAATCCTGCGTTTTTCGAGCCGAATCCCGCGAGGTACTCCCATGGTTCACAGCATGACGGCCTTTGCCCGCAACGAGCAGGCGACCGCCCACGGCACCCTGAGCTGGGAACTGCGCTCGGTCAATCATCGCTACCTGGAGCCGCACCTGCGCCTGCCGGAAGCCTTCCGCGACCTCGAAGGCGCCGTGCGCGACGCGCTGCGCCAGGGGCTGTCGCGCGGCAAGGTGGAATGCACCCTGCGCTTCGCCGAAGAGGCGACCGACAAGCAGCTGCAGGTCGACAGCGAGCGCGCACGCCAGCTGATCGCCGCCGCGGAGCAGGTCGCCGCGCTGATTCAGCAGCCCGCCCCGCTCAACCCGCTGGAAGTGCTGGCCTGGCCCGGCGTGCTGGTCGCCGACTCGGCCGACCCGCAGGCCCTCAACGCCGCCGCCCTCAGCCTGTTCGCCGAAGCCCTCGGCGAACTCAAGGCCGGCCGTGCGCGCGAGGGCGCCGAACTGGCCAAGCTGCTGGCTGATCGCCTCGACGCCATTCTCGACGAGGTCGCCGCCCTGCGCGAACTGGTCCCGCAGATGCTCGCCGGCCAGCGCGCCAAGATCGAGACGCGCTTCGCCGAGATGCAGGCCGAGCTCGACCCGCAGCGCCTGGAGCAGGAGTTGGTGCTGCTGGCGCAGAAGAGCGACGTCGCCGAAGAACTCGACCGCCTCAGCACCCACGTCAGCGAAGTGCGCCGCGTACTCAAGGCCGGCGGCGCTGCCGGGCGACGCCTGGACTTCCTGATGCAGGAACTCAACCGCGAAGCCAACACCCTCGGCTCCAAGGCCTTCGACCCGCGCAGCACGCAGGCTGCAGTGAACCTGAAGGTGCTCATCGAGCAGATGCGCGAGCAGGTGCAGAATATCGAGTAACGTCAGCCACACGGCTGCTATCTTTCGTTCAACGCTTTTCCCAGGATCGCTTTCATGGCCACCACCGGCACCCTCTACATCGTTTCCGCACCCTCCGGCGCCGGCAAGACCAGCCTGGTCAAGGCCCTGATCGACAGCGAGGTGCAGATTCGCGTCTCGGTTTCGCACACCACCCGCGCCATGCGCCCGGGCGAGCAGGACGGGGTGAACTATCACTTCGTCGAGCATGCCCAGTTCACTGCCATGATCGAGCGCAGCGAGTTTCTCGAACACGCACAGGTCTTCGACAACTTCTACGGCACCTCGCAGAAGTGGGTCGAGCAGACCCTGGCCGAGGGCTTCGACCTGATTCTGGAAATCGACTGGCAGGGCGCCCAGCAGGTGCGCAAGCTGATGCCGCAGGCCAAGTCCATCTTCATCCTGCCGCCGACCCAGGAAGCCTTGCGCCATCGCCTGACCAACCGCGGCCAGGACAGCGGCGAGACCATCGAGCGGCGCATGCGCGAGGCCGTCAGCGAGATGAGCCACTACGTCGAGTACGACTACCTGGTGATCAACGACGATTTCAACCATGCCCTGAGCGACCTCAAGGCGATCTTCCGTTGCAACCAGCTGGCGCAATCGCAGCAGCAACAACGCCATGCCGGCCTGCTCAGCGAACTGCTGGCGTAAAACAGCGCTTCCATTGTCGCTGGTGATTTTTTAGACTATTCAGTCCGCTCGCCCGCTCGGGCCAAGCTTATCCGCACACGTTACGAGGAACACCATGGCTCGCGTTACCGTCGAAGATTGCCTGGACAACGTTGATAACCGCTTCGAACTGGTCATGCTCGCGACCAAGCGTTCGCGCCAACTGGCCACCGGCGGCAAGGAGCCGAAGGTCGCTTGGGAAAACGACAAGCCGACCGTCGTCGCCCTGCGCGAAATCGCTGCCGGCCTGGTCGATGCCGAGATCGTCGCCCAGGAAGACATCGTTGAAGAAGAGCCGCTGTTCGCTGCCTTCGAGGAAGAGGCCAACGAGCCTCTGTAAGTCGATGATGCCGGGTCGAAGTCGCTCGCAGCACGAGGCCAGTCATCCGGGGAGCATCCCATGGCTGGCATAGACGCTCTCGCCGATCGGCTTTCGACCTACCTCGGCCATGACCAGGTCAACCTGGTCCGCCGAGCCTATTTCTACGCCGAACAGGCGCACGATGGCCAACGCCGCCGCAGTGGCGAAGCCTACGTGACCCATCCGCTGGCCGTGGCCAGCATCCTCGCCGACATGCACATGGACCATCAGAGCCTGATGGCCGCCATGCTGCACGACGTCATCGAAGACACCGGCATCGCCAAGGAAGCGCTCAACGCGCAGTTCGGCGAAACCGTGGCCGAACTGGTCGACGGGGGCAGCAAGCTGACCCAGATGAACTTCGAGACCAAGGCCGAGGCCCAGGCCGAGAACTTCCAGAAGATGGCCATGGCCATGGCCCGCGACATTCGCGTGATCCTGGTCAAGCTCGCCGACCGCCTGCACAACATGCGCACCCTCGATGCCATGCCGCACGAGAAGAGCCGGCGCATTGCCAAGGAAACCCTGGAAATCTACGCGCCCATCGCCAACCGCCTGGGCATGCACGCCATGCGCGTGGAGTTCGAGGACCTCGGTTTCAAGGCCATGCACCCGATGCGCTCCGAGCGCATCCGCGCCGCCGTGCGTCGCGCCCGGGGCAACCGCAAGGAAATCGTCGCCAAGATCGAGGAGTCGATCCAGCTCTGCCTGCAGCACGAGGGCATGGAAGGCGAAGTCATCGGCCGCGAGAAGCACCTCTACAGCATCTACCAGAAGATGCGCGGCAAGCGTAAGGCGTTCAACGAGATCATGGACGTCTATGCCTTCCGCATCATCGTCGACAAGGTCGACACCTGCTACCGCGTGCTCGGCGCTGTGCACAACCTGTACAAGCCCCTGCCCGGCCGCTTCAAGGACTACATCGCGATTCCCAAGGCCAACGGCTACCAGTCGCTGCACACCACGCTGTTCGGCATGCACGGCGTGCCCATCGAGATCCAGATCCGCACCCGCGAGATGGAAGAGATGGCCAACAACGGCATCGCCGCACACTGGCTGTACAAGTCCAGCGAGGACGAGGCGCCCAAGGGTAACCACGCCCGTGCGCGGCAGTGGGTCAAGGGCGTGCTGGAATTGCAGCAACGCGCCGGCAACTCGCTGGAATTCATCGAGAGCGTGAAGATCGACCTGTTCCCGGACGAGGTCTACGTGTTCACGCCCAAGGGCCGCATCATGGAGCTGCCGAAAGGCTCCACGGCGGTCGACTTCGCCTACGCGGTGCACACCGACGTCGGCAATACCTGCATCGCCTGCCGCATCAACCGCCGCCTGGCGCCGCTGTCGCAAGCCCTGGAAAGCGGCTCGACGGTGGAAATCGTCACCGCCCCGGGCGCCCGGCCGAACCCGGCCTGGCTCAATTTCGTGGTCACCGGCAAGGCGCGCACGCACATCCGCCATGCGCTCAAGCAGCAGCGCCGCTCCGAGTCCATCAGCCTCGGCGAACGCCTGCTGAACAAGGTGCTGGCCAGCTTCGACACGCACCTGGAGAAGATCAGCGCCGAGCGCATCCAGACCGTGCTGGGCGAATACCGCCAGGAGGTCATCGAGGACCTGCTCGAAGACATCGGCCTGGGCAACCGCATGGCCTACGTGGTCGCCCGCCGTCTGCTCGCCGAGAGCAGCGACGACGCCCTGCCCAGCAGCGAAGGGCCGCTGGCGATTCGCGGCACCGAAGGTCTGGTGATGAGCTACGCCAAGTGCTGCACGCCGATTCCGGGCGACCCCATCGTCGGCTACCTGTCCGCCGGCAAGGGCATGGTGGTGCACATGGAAAGCTGCCGGAACATCGCCGACATTCGCCACAACCCGGAAAAATGCATCCAGCTCAACTGGGCCAAGGATGTCACCGGCGAATTCAATGTCGAACTGCGCGTCGAACTGGAGCACCAGCGTGGCCTGATCGCCCTGCTGGCCAGCAGCGTCAATGCCGCCGATGGCAACATCGAGAAGATCGGCATGGACGAACGCGACGGGCGCATCAGCGTCGTGCAACTGGTGATCAGCGTGCATGACCGCGTGCACCTGGCCCGGGTGATCAAGAAGTTGCGTGCGCTCAAGGGCGTGATGCGTATCACTCGGGTGCGTGCCTGACACAATCCACCCATTTCCAGCCTGTAGGCTGGGTGCTCGACCCAGCCAGTTCTCACAAGGAGCGATTCATGAGCAAGACCGTCATCAGCAGCGACAAGGCCCCCGCCGCCATCGGCACCTACTCCCAGGCCATCAAGGCCGGCAACACCGTCTACATGTCCGGGCAGATCCCGCTGGACCCGGTGAGCATGGAACTGGTCGAAGGCTTCGAGGCCCAGACCGTGCAGGTGTTCGAGAACCTCAAGGCCGTGGCTGAAGCCGCCGGTGGTTCGTTCAAGGACATCGTCAAGCTGAACATCTTCCTCACCGACCTCTCGCACTTCGCCAAGGTCAACGAGATCATGGGTCGCTACTTCGAGCAGCCCTACCCGGCGCGCGCCGCCATCGGTGTTGCCGCCCTGCCGCGTGGCTCGCAGGTGGAAATGGACGCTATTCTGGTTCTGGAATAAGTCCCGAGGCGGGGCGCACGGCCCCGCCCTTCTCCCCCCTGCATGGAGATCACCATGCGTCTGACAGCTCTGTTGTTAGCCAGCGCCCTGCTGGCCGGCTGCGCCAGCACACCGAACAACGACCCCAGCGGAACCTGGATCAACCAGGCAGCCATCGATGCCGCCAGCGCCAGCGGGCGCCTGCGCGAAGCCCTGCTCGCCTATGGCCCGAACCTGGAATGGCAGATCGACCCGACGCAGCGACAAGCCAGCTACAGCAACGGTTTCGAGCTGGCAGAAGGCAGGCTGCAGGCCGCCGGCGAAGGCCGCTGGCAGGTCACCTTCTACGGCGACTACCAGGAGCGGCTCAGCGTCGAGGATGGCCAACTGGTGCAGGTGGCCAGCGAGTACTGGCCCGAACAGCAGTTCACCCGCGTCGACAGCAAGGAAGGCCCGGCACCACTGGGCAGCCGCTTCGAGCAGGCCCTGTACCGTGACTACCTGGGTGGCGACTGGCTGATCGAGGAAGGCATCGGCCAGGGTGGCCTGGTGCGCTTCCAGGTCGACGGCCAGGTCGAAGGACTGCCCGGCGCCGAGCGTTTCGCCCTGTGCCTGGCCGGTGATTGCGCGGCCATGAGCGGTGAGAACGACAGCCTCTGGCTCCAGTCGGGCGACCAGGGCAGCCCCTGGCTGTTCGTCCATGAAGGCAACCAGCTGCGCATCTTCGAAGCACAGAACCGTGCCCAGTTCGACGAGATGCCCGAGTACCAGCCGGGCCCGCAGCGCTGGCTGCTCAAGCGCCGGCAACCATGAGTCGGGCGGCGGGCTAGTCGAGCAGCCCGCCCAGCACCAGCGACACCCCCAGCAGCGACAGCAGCGCCCCGCACCCGCGGTCCAACCAGCGCACCCGCTGCTGCAGCCAGCTGCGCCAGCGCGGATAGGCCAGCAGGCGTACCAGGGCCAGGTCCCAGCCCCAGACCACCAGGGTCATCCACAACATGGCCAGGAACAGGCCCCAGCTCGGCATGGCGGCTTCGCGCAGGACACCGAACAGCCCCGCGTAGAACAGCGGCAGCTTGGGATTCAGGCTGCTGGCCAGCAGCCCCTGGCGCAGCCCCCGCGTCCAACTGCCCAGCGCCACCTGCGCAGCGTCCGGCAGGTGCAGGTCGCGCCGTGACAGCAGCGCCTGCACGCCGATCCAGGCGAAGTAAACCCCACCGACCAGCTGCAGCACCCTCCAGAATGGCCCACCCTGCCCGGGCAGTGCCTGCAGGGCCAGCAGCACCAGCAACATGCTCAGCAGGTTGGCCAGGGCGATGCCGGCGGCGCACCCGTCCGCCTGGCGGCGCCCCTGGCTCAGCGCGGTGCGAATCAGCAGGAAGAAGTCCGGCCCCGGCGACAGCAAGGCGGCAAAGTGGGTACTGGCGACCAGGGCGAACAGCGCGAGCATGAGAGACGACCTCCTTGGCAATGGAGGTCAGTTTCCGGGGAGCCCGGCGCTGCGGTCTTGAAGAAAACTCAGGTCGCGGCAAGACGCCGGAACTGGCCCGGCGTGACGCCGGTGAAGCGCTTGAAGGTCGCGGAGAAATGCGCCTGATCGCAGAAGCCGAGACCCAGCGCCACCTCCACGGGCGTCTGCTCGCTCAACAGCAGGCGCTTGGCTTCACGCACCCGGCGCTGCAGCAGATAGGTGTGCGGCGGTACGCCGTAGGCACGACGAAAGGCCTCGATCAGGTGCCGCGGATGGCGCTGCACCAGCCGGGCCAGTTCATCCAGGCTGACCGCCTGCGCGTGATGCGCCTCCAGATAGTCTCGCACCCAGGCCGTCATGCCGCCGTCGCGTGGCGCGGCACGCACCGCGCGCAGGCCGCCATGGCGGACGAACACCTGCTCGAGCAGCGCCAGCAGCTCGCTTTCCAGGGTCAGCGCGTCGCTGTGCTCGAAGGCCCTCGCCAGCCGCGCGAGCCCGGCCGCCACCTGGCCATCATCGGCCGGATTGAGCTCGCGAAACCCCTCGGGCAGGCGCTTGCGCCCGAGCAGCGCAGGCAGGCGCGCCTCTTCGACATAGAGCATGCGATAGACCACCCGCGCCGACTCGGCATGCCCGGTGTGCGGCTCCTCGGGGTTCATCAGCGACAGGGTGCCGGCCGGCAGGGCATAGCGCTGCCCCCGGCACTGATACCCGCCGACGCCCTGCACGATGGCGCCGACGGCGAAGGCGTCGTGGCTGTGGCGGCCGAACGCCTGCCCGGAAAAGTCGGCGTGGAACAGCTCCACGCCCGGCAACCAGGGCCTGGCCAGCAAGCGGTTACCGGCCAACCTCAGGCGTCCTGCAACATCGCCGCATAGCCCTCGCGGTAGCTGGGGTATTGCGGCGCCCAGCCCAGGGCCCGGGCGCGGGCGTTGCTGCAGCGCTTGCTGCCGGCACGCCGGACACGCTGCTCGTCGCTCCAGTGGCTGACACCCAGGCGCTCACGCAGCCAGGCCACCACCTCGTGCAGCGCGGCGGGCTCATCGTCGACACCCAGATAGAGATCGGCCAGCGGCGTGCCGGCGACGTCTGCCTGCAACAGCGTCGCGAGCAGCCCGGCGGCATCGTCGACATGGATACGGTTGCCATACAGCGGCGGCGTCTCGCTGACGCGATAGCCATCACGCACCTGGCTCAGCAGCCACTGCCGGCCCGGCCCGTAGAGACCGGTCAGGCGCACGGCGGTCGCCGGCAGGCCGCTGTCGAGGGCGACGCGCTCGGCCTCGCGCATGATCAGCGCCGAGTAGCTCTGCGCCTCGGCCGGGGAGTCCTCGTCGATCCACTCGCCCTCCTGCTGGCCATAGACGCCACTGCTGGAGGCGAACAGGATGCGCCGTGGGCGCTGCCCATGCAGCGCCAGCCAGCCCAGGGTGCGACGCAGCCCGTCGACGTAGGCAGCACGATAGCCGGCCTCGTCATGCTGGGTGGCGGCGGCGCAGTAGACCAGGTAGTCCAGGGGCTGCCGCGGCCAGTCCGCCGGGCACGGGTCCGCGTGCAGATCACCGGCCACCGGCTCGATGCCGGCCGGCAGGGCCGCGACGTTGCGGCGCATCCCCAGCACGCGCCAGCCAGCGTCGGCCATGCGCTGCCCAAGGCGACTACCGACATCGCCACAACCGACGATCAGCAGACTGTTAGGTGCGGACATGCTCTTCTCCATGACGTTTAGGCGAAGGCGCAGTGTAACAGGCCGCTCAGGCGCCTCGGCGAGGCCGTCAGCGCCCGGCCGCAACAGCTGGAAAGCAGGCTCGCGCTGGCAGCCGGCCTGTTGATCGGACTTGCGCACGCGCCTGCCACGGCAACACATATTGTTCTCAAACAGTCGGTCAGCCCGGTTGGTTCATCGCAATGCAAAGGCTATGCTTAGCGGCAACTTAATGGATAAACACTATGACCCTCACCGAACTGCGTTACATCGTCACCCTCGCTCAGGAACAGCACTTCGGGCGTGCCGCCGAGCGCTGCCATGTCAGCCAGCCGACCCTGTCGGTGGGCGTGAAGAAGCTGGAGGACGAGCTCGGCGTGCTGATCTTCGAGCGCAGCAAGAGCGCCGTGCGCCTGACGCCGGTCGGTGAGGGCATCGTGACCCAGGCGCAGAAGGTACTGGAGCAGGCGCAAGGCATCCGCGAGCTGGCCCAGGCCGGCAAGAACCAGCTGGCGGCGCCGTTGAAGATCGGCGCCATCTACACCGTCGGCCCCTACCTGTTCCCGCACCTGATTCCGCAGCTGCACCGGGTCGCCCCGGACATGCCGCTGTACATCGAGGAAAACTTCACCCATATCCTGCGCGACAAGCTGCGTACCGGGGAGCTGGACGCGATCATCATCGCCCTGCCCTTCCAGGAGGCCGATGTACTGACCAAGCCGCTGTACGACGAGCCGTTCTACGCGCTGCTGCCGGCCGGCCACCCCTGGGCGGAGATGGAAACCATCGACACCAAGCTGCTCAACGACAAGAGCCTGCTGCTGCTCGGCGAGGGCCACTGCTTCCGCGACCAGGTGCTGGAAGCCTGCCCGACGCTGCGCAAGGGTGGCGACGACCACGGCAAGCACACCACGGTGGAATCCAGCTCGCTGGAGACCATCCGCCACATGGTTGCCTCCGGCCTGGGTGTGTCGATCCTGCCGTTCTCGGCGGTCGACAGCCACCACTACGCCCCTGGCGTGATCGAGGTGCGTCCGCTCAGCGCACCGGTGCCCTTCCGCACCGTGGCCATCGCCTGGCGCGCCAGCTTCCCGCGGCCCAATGCCATCGAAGTCCTGGCCGACTCCATTCGCCTGTGCTCGGTCGCTCGCAGCCCGCAGACCAAGAGCGCCTGAGGTCCAGAGTGACGGAGCTGTCAGCGGTTTCCGTGACCGCGCTGAAAGGCGTGGGTGCCGCGCTGGCGGAAAAACTCGCCAAGGTCGGCCTGGAAAACCTGCAGGACGTGTTGTTCCACCTGCCTTTGCGCTACCAGGACCGCACGCGCATCACCCCCATCGGCGCGCTGCGCCCCGGCCAGGACGCGGTGGTCGAGGGCATCGTCGCCGGTGCCGACGTGGTCATGGGGCGGCGCCGCAGCCTGCTGGTGCGCCTGCAGGACGGCAGCGGCACCCTGAGCCTGCGCTTCTTCCATTTCAGCCAGGCGCAGAAGGAAGGCCTCAAGCGCGGTACCGCGCTGCGCTGCTACGGTGAGGTGCGTCCTGGGGCCACCGGCCTGGAGATCTATCACCCGGAGTACCGCGCGCAGAGCGGCGACGAACCGGCGCCAGTGGAACAGAGCCTGACCCCCATCTACCCGACCACCGAGGGCCTGACCCAGCAGCGCCTGCGCCAGCTCAGTCAGCAGGCGCTGGCACGCCTCGGACCACGCAGCCTGCCGGACTGGCTGCCCGATGAGCTGGCCCGCGACTACCGCCTGGCGCCGCTGGACGAAGCCATCCGCTATTTGCACCGCCCGCCGCCCGACGCCGATGTCGAAGAGCTCGCCGAAGGCCGCCACTGGGCCCAGCACCGCCTGGCCTTCGAGGAACTGCTGACCCACCAGCTGTCGCTGCAACGCCTGCGTGAACAGGTGCGCGCACAGCAGGCGCCAGCCCTGCCGCCGGCACAGAAACTGCCGGCGCAGTACCTGCAGAACCTGGGCTTCGCCCCGACCGGTGCACAGCAACGGGTCGGCGCCGAGATCGCCTATGACCTGGCGCAAGGCGAACCCATGCTGCGCCTGGTGCAGGGCGACGTTGGCGCCGGCAAGACGGTGGTCGCCGCCCTGGCTGCGCTGCAGGCGCTGGAGGCCGGCTACCAGGTGGCACTGATGGCCCCCACGGAGATTCTCGCCGAGCAGCACTTCCTCAACTTCAGCAAGTGGCTGGCGCCATTGGGGCTGGAGGTCGCCTGGCTGGCCGGCAAGCTCAAGGGCAAGGCGCGCGCCAGTGCGCTGGAGCAGATCGCTGCCGGCTGCCCCATGGTGGTGGGCACCCATGCGCTGTTCCAGGACGAGGTGAAGTTCAAGCGCCTGGCCCTGGTGATCATCGATGAACAGCACCGTTTCGGCGTCCAGCAGCGCCTGGCCCTGCGCCAGAAGGGCATCGACGGGCGCCTGAGCCCGCACCAGCTGATCATGACGGCCACCCCCATCCCACGGACCCTGGCGATGAGCGCCTACGCCGACCTGGACACCTCGATCCTCGACGAGCTGCCGCCCGGACGCACGCCGGTGAACACCCTGGTGATCGCCGACAGCCGCCGCATCGAGGTGATCGAACGGGTGCGCAATGCCTGCCAGCAGGGGCGCCAGGCCTACTGGGTGTGCACCCTGATCGAGGAATCCGAAGAGCTCACCTGCCAGGCAGCCGAGACCAGTTTCGAAGAACTTTCCGCGGCCCTCGGCGAACTGCGCGTCGGCCTGATTCACGGGCGCATGAAGCCGGCCGAGAAAGCCGCCGTGATGGACGAGTTCAAGCAGGGCAAGCTGCAGCTGCTGGTCGCCACCACGGTGATCGAGGTAGGCGTCGACGTGCCCAACGCCAGCCTGATGATCATCGAGAATCCGGAACGCCTCGGCCTGGCGCAACTGCACCAGTTGCGCGGCCGGGTCGGCCGGGGCAGTGCAGCCAGCCATTGCGTGCTGCTCTATCATGCACCGTTGTCACAGCTGGGTCGCGAACGCCTGGCCATCATGCGCGAAACCACCGACGGTTTCGTCATCGCCGAGAAGGACCTGGAGCTGCGCGGCCCCGGCGAAATGCTCGGTACGCGGCAGACCGGCCTGCTGCAGTTCAAGGTCGCCGATCTGATGCGCGACGCCGACCTGTTGCCCGCCGTTCGCGACGCCGCACACGCTCTTTTGGAACATTGGCCGCAACATGTGGCTCCATTGTTGGAACGCTGGTTGCGTCATGGCCAGCAATACGGTCAAGTGTGAGCCCGTTCACAGGACAACCGTCGCCACGAACCTTTGCGCAAGTCCCCGCTGGTTATACTCCGGGGTAGACGCGTCACTGCCGGATACCGATATGACTGAAGCCGCCCTCGCCCCCAACGCCACGCCGCAGCCGCCCAGCGTCATCCTGCAGCTGCTGGAAAAACTCGCCGTGCCCTACCAGGTACGCGCCGAGAGGCCCGGCCTGCCTGCCGCCGCACGCCTGCAGGCGGTGCTGCTGGACGACGCCGTGGGCGCCCTGCTGGTGCTCTATCCGCGCAGCCAGCTGCTCGACCTCGGTCGCCTGGCTGAACTCACCGGGCGCCAGCTGACCGCGGTCAAGCCGGAACGCCTGGAGCGCATGCTCGGCAAGCACAACCTCGCGGCCCTGCCGGGCCTGCCGCCGCTGACCAGCTCGCCCTGCCTGTACGAGGAGCGCCTGCTGCAGGCGCCCAGCCTGCTGATCGAGTCCGGCCAGCCCGGCGTGCTGCTGGAGATCCCCACCGAGGCCTACAAGAGCCTGCTGAGCAAGGCCAGCGCGGCACGCTTTGGCGAGCCGGTGAGCGCGATCAAGCCCAACCTTGACCGTCCGCACGATGACCGCGCGGAAATCACCCAGGCCGTGCAGGCCTTCACCGCACGGCGCATCCAGCAGCGCCTGGAAGAGACCATCGAGATTCCGCCACTACCGGAAACCGCGCAGAAGATCATCAAGCTGCGTGTCGACCCCAACGCCACGGTGGACGACATCACCGGCGTGGTCGAGACCGATCCGGCACTGGCCGCCCAGGTGGTCAGCTGGGCGGCTTCGCCCTACTACGCCGCGCCCGGCAAGATCCGCTCGGTGGAGGACGCCATCGTCCGCGTGCTGGGCTTCGACCTGGTGATCAACCTGGCGCTGGGCCTGGCCCTGGGCAAGACCCTCAGTCTGCCCAAGGACCAGCCGCAACACGCCACGCCCTACTGGCAACAGGCAATCTACACCGCAGCGGTGATCGAGGGCCTGACCCGCGCCATGCCGCGCGCGCAACGCCCCGAGGCGGGCCTGACCTACCTGGCCGGGCTGCTGCACAACTTCGGCTACCTGGTGCTCGCGCACGTCTTCCCGCCGCACTTCTCGCTGATCTGCCGCCACCTGGAGGTCAACCCGCACCTGCCGCACAGCTATATCGAGCAGCACCTGCTGGGGATCACCCGCGAACAGATCGGCGCCTGGCTGATGCGCCACTGGGACATGCCGGAAGAGCTGGCGAACGCCCTGCGCTTCCAGCACGACCCCGACTATGCCGGCGACGGCGCCGCCTTCGCCAACCTGGTGTGCCTGGCGGTCAGCCTGCTGCGCAACCGCGGCATCGGTGCCGGGCCACAGAGCGAAATTCCCGATGAACTGTTCGAGGCACTTGGCCTGACCCGCGACAAGGCGGAAGACGCGGTGAGCAAGGTACTCAGCGCTGAAGTCGCCCTGCGCGAGCTGGCAGCGCAGTTCAACCCCACCCACTGAGGGCGCGGGGTCACTGCGCGGGCGCAGCCCCCTTGCGTAGCTGTTCGCGGCGCTCGGCGAACAGCTGCGGCACCACCTCCAGACTGACGGCCAGCAACTGGCTGACGCTGGCCTGCTCGTACAGGCTGGCGTACTCGGCCAGCTGGTCACTGGGCATCTGCCGGTAGGCGTAGAGCATGAAGGATTCCACGGCCTGCTGGCTGGACTGGCGAATCGCATCCGCCTGGGTCTGCGTCTGACGCTGCAGCTCGGTCTCGTCGAGATTCTCGCCACGCGCCCTGAGCGCCAGCAACGCCTGGGTCTTGCCGACTTCGTAGCGCAGCAGGCTGGCCAGCTCGGTGGTACGCGCCGCCGCATCCAGACGCCTGATCAGCTCCACCCGCGCGCCACGCGGCGGCCGCTGCTGCAGGCGCTGGCGATACTCGCCGAGCACTTCCGGCTGCTCGCCGACCGCCCGCTCGGCGGCGGTGAAACGCTGCGCGAGGGGGCCGTCGAGACGTGCACGGGCCTGTTCGGCCTGGTCTTCGTCGAGTCGTTGCCCGACCCGCTCGGCCAGGTCCAGGCAGAACGCCTCGCCGGCGAACAGCTGGGCGAGGCGCTTCTGTTCGCTTTCACCCTGGCCGCGCTGCAGCAACGGCAGGCTCTGCTCGCACAGCAGGTGGATGCCGGCCAACTCGAATAGCGGCAGCAGGGTCTTGCTTGAGCTTGGCTCGGCCCGCACGGCGGTCGCGGCCAGCAACAGCAGGGGCAACAGGAAAAGGCGCATGGTCGGGCGTTCCACGATGACTTGCCTGGCAAGCCTAACCAAAGCGCAGCGTGGCGGCCAGCCGCGAGCCGCCCGGTTGCCGATCAGGCCGCCTTTTTCGGCGCCTCGGCCTTTTTCTTCGGCGTCAGGTACTTGGTCAGGCCCTGGAACCACATCACCAGCGCCGGGTTGCCCTGGATCTGGATGTCCTTGTTCTGGATACCCTGCATGAAGGCCAGCTGCTTGTTCTTCGCGGTCATGGTTTCGAAACCGTAGACGGCGTCCTTGAAGCCGATAGCGAACGCCGGCTCGGCAGTGCTGCCACGCTTGCTGCTGACGCGCTGGCCGGAGACGATGAAGTGACGGGCGACCTTGCCGTCCAGCGTGTGCAGCTGGAAGACCATGTCGCGGCCTTCGAGTTGCTGGCGGAACGCCGGGTTCTCACGACTGGCCTTGGCCATCAGGCGGCCCAGCATCCACAGAAGAAAACGGAATTTCATGCACAGGCCCTCGTGATCGAAGATGATGGGCGCGCATTGTAGTGGTTTTCTCGCAAGACTACAGCCTGTCGAAAGCATGGCTGCAATGGCGAGGACGCAGCCGGGCTGCGAGGGGGAGCCCGGAGCCGAGCGGCTCCGGGCGATGGGCTCAGTTGACCGCGTCTTTCAGGGACTTGCCCGGTTTGAAGGCAACGGTATTGCTGGCCTTGATCTTCACCGGCTGGCCGGTTTGCGGGTTCTTGCCCGTGCGTGCGCCACGATGACGCTGGACGAAAGTACCGAAGCCAACCAGGGTCACACTGTCCTTGCGGTTCAGTGCGCCGGTGATTTCTTCCAGTACGGCGTTGAGTACACGATTGGCCTGATCCTTGGTCAGATCAGCCTTTTCGGCGATGGCGGCGGCGAGTTCCGGTTTACGCATAGATGCCTCTTTGACGGTTTTTTGTTGTTGTGTCCGTGCTGTCCTTCCAGAACAGCGCCCAAGGCGCCGCAACAGCTCTGCGCTGCGGCAGACCCTTGGGAGAATGGCATGCCGCATCGCACTGCGCCAGTCTCATAGGACAGTTTAGTCAGGCAATTTCGTGGCGTATCCGACAGAACGACAGGCAATCATGCCAGCAGCGCGGGCAGTTCCTTGTTCAGGGCCAGTTTCTCCTGCACCGCCGCACCGGTCAGCGCATAGCCCAGCAACGCCCCGGAAGCATCGCGGCAGAGCGCCTTGATGTCGCTCCCCGAACCCTCGACCGTCCACTCGCCCTGGCTGTCGCGCGGCGGCGGCGAGACGACCAGCGGGCATACCGGCGTCTTCACCGTCACCGGCATCGGCCCATAGCTGACGGCGGTCGGTTCACCCGCCAGCGTCTTGGCCAGGGCACGGGCACAGGCCATCAGCGGCATGACGTAGAGCAGGTTGAGGCCATCGACCTCGGCGCAGTCACCCAGCGCGTGAATGTTGGCGTGCGAGGTCCGCAGCTGACGGTCGACCATCACCCCGCGATTGACGTCGAGGCCGGCAGCAGCAGCCAACGCGATACGCGGGCGCAGGCCGACGGCGGAGACCACCGCATCGCACTTGATCTGCGTGCCATCGGCCAGCACGGCCTGCAACGCATCGCCCTGGTGGTTCAGGCTGGCCAGCACCGGGCCCAGGTGGAAGCGCACCCCCAGCCCCTCCAGGCCGGCCTGCACCGCAGCGGCCGCCGCCGGGTGCAACAGGCCGGGCATCACCTGCTCGCAGGGTGCGAGCAGTTCCACCTGGTAGCCGCCCGCGCTGAGGTCATTGGCGAATTCGCAGCCGATCAGGCCGGCCCCGAGAATCAGCACCCGGCGCTTGCCGGCTACGGTATCACGGAAACGGGCGTAGTCTTCGAGATCATTGATCGGGAAGATCGCGTCCTGGGCATCGCCCTCCACCGGTACGCGAATCGGCTCGGCGCCCCAGGCCAGCACCAGGTCACGGTAGGGCACCGCCTCCTCGCCGATCCACAGGCGCTTGTGGCCCGGGTCGATACCGGTGATGCGGGTGTGGGTGCGGATCTCCGCCTTGAGCTGCTCGGCCATGGCGCCGACCTCGGCCATGGCCAGGCCATCGGCGTCCTTGTTCTTGCCGAAGCCGGTGGACAGCATCGGCTTGGAGTAGGAACGCCCGTCGTCAGCGGTGATCAGCAACAGGGGCGTCTCGCTGTCGAGCTTGCGCCACTCCTTGGCCAGGTTGTAGCCGGCCAGGCCGGTACCGACGATCACTAGGGGTGCGCTCATGCATGAATCCTCGCGGCGAAAACGACACGACGGCCAGGCGGCCGTCGTCGTGAATCAATGAGAAGCCGCTGGAAACGGCGGCCAGACTCGGAGGCTGCTGACAAAGGTCAGGCAAGACGCAACAATTTGTCAGCGCCCTCTCAGACGATCTCGATCATCTCGAAGTCGACCTTGCCCACGCCGCAGTCCGGGCAGACCCAGTCGGCCGGCACGTCTTCCCAGGGCGTACCGGGTGCAATGCCCTCCTCGGGCAGCCCCAGAGCCTCGTCGTAGATGAAACCGCAGACGATGCATTGCCACTTGCGCATGGTACAGGCCTCCTCGAGAGATGGCGGACACACCCTACTGGATCGTACCGCGACTGGCTAGCCAGTCGGAGGTTGGGCACGCCAGAGCATAGGCCATCGACGCGGCGCGCGCGCCCCGTCTCAGCCGGCCAGCATGCGCCCGGTTTCCTCCAGGTTGATGTGCCACTGCAGCGCTTCGCGGAGGATGTGCGGGGTGTGCCCGCCACGGGCACAGGCGCGCTCGAAGTAGTCGCCGAGCGGCCCCCGGAAGTCCGGATGCACGCAGTTGTCGATCACCGCCCGGGCGCGTTCGCGCGGCGCCAGGCCACGCAGGTCGGCCAGGCCCTGCTCGGTGACCAGGATGTCGACATCGTGCTCGCTGTGATCGACGTGGCTGACCATCGGCACCACGCTGGACACCGCCCCACCCTTGGCGATGGACTTGGTGACGAAGATCGCCAGGTGGGCGTTGCGGGCGAAGTCGCCGCTGCCGCCGATGCCGTTCATCATCCTGGTGCCACCGACGTGGGTGGAGTTGACGTTGCCGTACAGGTCGAACTCCAGCGCCGTGTTGATGCCGATGATGCCCAGGCGGCGCACCACCTCGGGGTGGTTGGAGATTTCCTGCGGGCGCAGCACCAGGCGCTCCTTGTAGCGCTCGAGATTGCCGAACACATCGGCATTGCGGCGCGCCGAGAGGGTGATCGAGCTGCCTGAGGCGAAGGCCAGCTTGCCGGCATCGAACAGGTCGAAGGTGGAGTCCTGCAGCACCTCCGAGTACATGCTCAGGTTCTCGAATGGCGAATGGATCAGCCCGCACATCACCGCATTGGCGATTGAGCCGATGCCGGCCTGCAGCGGGCCGAGGCTGTTGCTCATGCGCCCGGCATCGACCTCGCGCTGGAAGAAGGCGATCAGGTGGTCGGCGATGGCCTGCGTCTCGACGTCCGGTGGCAGCACGGTGGACGGCGAGTCGGGCTGGTCGTTGACCACGATGGCGACGATCTTCTCCGCCGGGATCGGGATCGCCGTGCTGCCGATACGGTCGTCGACGCGGGTCAGCGGGATCGGCGTGCGCGTCGGCCGGTAGGTGGGGATGTAGATGTCGTGCAGGCCCTGCAGATTCGGGTTGTGCGCCAGATTGATCTCGACGATCACCCGCTCGGCGAAGATGGCGAAGCTGGCCGAGTTGCCCACCGAGGTGGTCGGCACGATGTGCCCCTGCTCGGTGATGGCCACCGCTTCGATCACCGCGATGTCGGGCTTCTTCAGCTGGTGGTTGCGCAGCTGTTCGACGGTCTCGGAGAGGTGCTGGTCGATGAACATCACGCGGCCGTCGTTGATCGCCTTGCGCAGCGTGGCATCGACCTGGAACGGCATGCGCCGGGCCAGCACGCCGGCTTCGGTCAGCTGCTTGTCGAGGTCGTTGCCGAGGCTGGCGCCGGTCATCAGGCTGATGCTCAGCGGGGCCTGGCGCGCACGCTCGGCCAGCGCCAGCGGCACCGCCTTGGCCTCGCCGGCACGGGTGAAACCGCTCATGCCGACGGTCATGCCGTCCTCGATCAGGGCGGCCGCCTCGGCCGCAGTCATCACCTTGTCCAGCAGCGAAGGCTGGCGCACACGATCTGCATACATCGGGAACCTCGACAGGCGGGGATAGCACGGAGGGCGAGCAGTCTAGTGGCCGCACTGCCTCGCGCCTCTACCACGAAAGTAGGATTGAACCCTCTAGAACGGGCCTTTCGTCGGTTTTCGAGGCAACCGGGCAGAAGCAAAGTGCCATCTCCGGCCTGACGCAATCGGAGCACTGGCCGACGCCCACGCGAATGTCCGCGCGGTCCGACTTCGGCAGTATCGCCAGGCCTCGGCAGCGGATAAGCCGTGCTCACCCATAACAACAAGAGGCTTGCACCGATGAACCTCGTCCTTTGTGCGGCGTCCCTGGCGCTGCTCGGCCTGACCCTCTGGGTGCTGTTGCGCTGGGGTCGCCTGCGCTGCACCGGCAGCGAGCCGGTCGGCCTGTTCACCTTCCTGGCGATCCTCTTCACCTCCGGGCTCGACATGGGGCTGATCATCTTCCCGATGACCGAATTCCCGATCTACGCCAGCGAGCAGCCCTACCAGTTCTCCAACCCGCTGGCGGTCGCCTTCGGCTTCTGGGGCTTCCTGATCTGGGCCATGTACTTCATCACCACCTTCTACTTCTGCGTGATCGAACCCAGGGTGCGCCTGTTCGAACTGCGCCCGGTGAAGCTGGTGAACAACCTGGTGATCGTCTCCACCTGCGCCTTCACCGCGTACCTGTTCCTGGTCAACATCGCCTGGTACGCACCGGAGATCAGCGAAACCTGGCAGTACCTTACGGTGCTCGCCATCCTGCTCGCCGCGATCTATTCCAGCACCGACATCCGCTACCTGAAGGTACTCAGCGTGGCCTCCACCTGGCTGTTCTTCGGCCTGATCCTGGCGATGGCCATCGTCGGCGGGGTCGGCCCGGACAGCTTCGCCCGGGCGGCCGGCGACATCGGCAGCGGCTACTTCGCCAAGCTGCCGCACTTCGTCGTGCCGCTCAGCGACTATCACGCCTTCTACCTGTTCTGGTGGTTCGCCTGGAGCATCATGATCGGCCAGTTCGTCTCGCGCTTCGTCGGCGGGCTGAAGACCTACCAGCTGCTGCTGGCGCTGCTGATCATCCCGTCGATTCCCCTGGCGATCTGGTTTGCCGTGCTCTACCACTACTTCACCGATGGCGTCGCCATCGCGCCGCTGTGGAAGCTGGCGATGCTCGCGGTCGGGGTGATCTTCGTGATCAACTCGGTGGACTCCCTGGTGCGCCTGTACAGCGACAACCTGGGGCTCAGCGTGCAGCGGCTGGGGCGGGCGCGCTTCATCGCCTGCCACTTCGTCCTGCTCGGCGCGCTGGTGCTGACGTTCCGCTTCACGCCGTTCGAGATTCAATGGGTCGGGCTGACGGTCATCGGCCTGTATACCGCCACCCTGGGGCTGCTCGCGCTACGCTGCCGCCCTGCCCTGCAGAGCATCGGCGGCCACTCGGTCAGTCGAGCTTGAGGACCTTGGCCAGCACCACCATGGGGCCTTTCATCTTCTTGACGATGATGCGCAGGCCGTCGGTCTCCAGCACTTCCTCCTCCTCGGGCATGCGCTTGAGGGTCTCGTAGATCAGGCCGGCCAGGGTTTCGGCCTCGATGTGGTCGAGGTCGACGCCCAGCAGGCGCTCGACCTTGGCCAGCGGCGTGTCACCACGTACCAGCAGCTTGCCCGGCTGGTACGCCAGGATGCCGCGCTCGGCCTTGCGGTGCTCGTCCTGGATGTCGCCGACCAATGCCTCCAGCACGTCCTCCATGGTCAGGTAGCCGATGACCTTGCCGTCGGCTTCCTCGACCAGGGCGAAGTGCGCACCGCCCTGGCGGAACTGCTCGAGCAGCTGCGACAGCGGCATGTGCCGGCTGACCCGCTCCAGGGGATGCATGATGTCGCCGAGCTTGAGCGCCGAGGGCAGCATTTCCAGCAGCGACAGCTGCAGCAGCAGGTCCTTGATGTGCAGCACGCCGACGAACTCTTCCTTGCTCTCGTCGTAGATCGGATAGCGGCTGTACTTGTGCCGGCGAAAGGTGGTGAACACCTGGTCCAGGCTGGCGTTGAGTTCCAGGTAGACCAGATCCTCGCGCGAGTTGGCCCAGTCCACCACTTCCAGCTCACCCAGCTCGACGGCCGAGGCCAGCACGCGCAGGTCCTGGTCGCTGTCGGCGCTGGCGCGGCTGGAGTGCAGGATCAGCTTCAGCTCTTCGCGGCTGTAGTGGTGTTCATGATGCGGGCCGGGCTCGCCCTGCCCGGCGATGCGCAGGATGGCGTTGGCGCTGGCGTTGAGGACGAAGATCGCCGGGTACATCAGCCAGTAGAAGGCGTACAGCGGCGCCGCCGTCCACAGCGACAGCAGCTCCGGCTTGCGAATCGCCCAGGACTTGGGCGCCAGCTCGCCGATGACGATGTGCAGGTAGGAGATGATGGCGAACGCGGTGAAGAAGGCGATGCCGTGGATCAGCGCCGGCGAATCGATACCCAGTGCCGCCAGCAGCGGCGTCAGCAGCTCGGCGAAGGCCGGCTCACCGACCCATCCCAGGCCCAGCGAAGCCAGGGTGATGCCCAGCTGGCAGGCCGAGAGGTAGGCGTCCATCTGGTTGTGCACGGTGCGCAGGATGTGTCCGCGCCAGCCATGCGCCTCGGCCAGCGCGTCGACCTTGGTGGCACGCAGGCGCACGATGGCGAACTCGGCGGCAACGAAGAAGCCGTTGAGCAGGACCAGAAACAGGGCGAACAGCATGAGGCCGAAGTCGGCGAGATAGGTGGAAACGGAGAGGCTCGTGGAGGGGTCCATGAAGGTTCGGGTTGGCCAATGATCGCTAGAGGGTGGAGCCTCGCCGCGCCGAATGCAAGCATTCAGCGGGCGCGCTGCACCACCTGGGCCGGGGCGAAGTGACAGGTGAAGGTACTGCCGCGGCCCAGCTCGCTGCCGATCTCCAGGTTGCCGCGATGGCGCAGCAGCACATGCTTGACGATCGCCAGGCCCAGCCCGGTGCCGCCCGTGTTGCTGGCACGGCTGGAGTCGACGCGGTAGAAGCGCTCGGTCAGGCGCGGCAGATGCTTGGCGTCGATGCCCATGCCCGTGTCGCTGACGGCCAGGTGCGCGCCCTTCTCGTCACCCCACCAGCGGATGCGGATCTCGCCGCCGGCCGGCGTGTACTTGACCGCGTTGAACACCAGGTTGGAAAACGCGCTGCGCAGTTCGGCCTCGCTGCCCTTGAGCTTGAGGTGCGGATCGGCCTCCAGGCTGATGCGATGCAACTGATCGGCTGACAGCGCCTGGGCATCGTTGCGGATCGACAGCAGCATCAGGTCGACCGCGACCGGCTGATTGTCCGAGGGATAGTCCGTGGCCTCCAGCTTGGCCAGCAGCAGCAGGTCGTTGAGCAGTGTCTGCATGCGCGCGCCTTGCTGCTGCATCTGCTGCAGGGCACGCAGCCAGCGCGGATTGACCGCCTCGACGTTGCCCAGCAGGGTCTCCAGATAGCCGGCGATCACCGTCAGCGGCGTGCGCAGTTCGTGGGAGACGTTGGCGACGAAGTCCTTGCGCATCTGTTCCAGCTGATGGAGACGGGTGACATCACGCACCAGCAGCAGATGCTCGCGGTTACCGTAGCGGGTGATATGGAACTGCAGGCGCCGACGATCGTTGACCGGCGAGGGAATCTCCAGGGCATCGGCATAGTTGCCACGCTCGAAGTACTCCTTGAAGCGCGGGTCGCGCACCAGGTTGGCCAGCTGCTGGCCACTGTCCTGGGGGGTTTTCAGGCCCAGCAGAGTCTCGGCGGCACGGTTCCACCATTCCAGGTTGCCCTGACTGTCGAGCATCACCACCGCATCCTTGAGCGCAGCGGTGGACTCCTGCACGCGGTCGATCACCGCCTGCAGGCGGCCACGCGCCTTCTGGTTGCGCCGTTGCAGGTGGTAGATGCTGTCGAACACCTCGCCCCACAGGCCGTAACCGTCCGGCGGCGGTTCGTCGGGTTTGTGCTCGCGCAGCCATTTGTGCAGGCGCAACAGCTGGCTGAGGGTCCAGCCCAGGTGAATGGCCAGGCCACACGCCAGCACCCAGGCATATTCGCCGGTGATGAAACCCAGCAGCAGGCAGGCGCCGATCAGCAGCAACAGCCGGCGCACCACGGCACCACGCCAGTCTTGATTCACGATGGAACGCATCCTTGTCTGAAGAGCGAGCTCGCAGCAGCAACTTCACGAGCTTGCGAGCTGGAGCCATGCAATACCGATGACGCCCCCGCGAGGGCAACTGCGGAACGCTCGGCGTCGCGGGCGATTGTACGTCTGTACATACGCATTACTCACCACGTTCGCCCTTAGGGCTCTGACCAAACGGCGTTGGCCGCTCGCGGCCTGCCGGACCTGTTCTCGACGCGACAGGGCCGACGCGCAGCACCAGCGGCTCAGCCTTTGGTGGAGAAACGATAGCCAGTCCCGCGCACGGTTTGTACCAGGTTTTCGTAGGCATCGCCGAGCGCCTTGCGCAGGCGACGGATATGCACGTCGACGGTACGTTCCTCGACGTAGACGTTGCCACCCCAGACCTGATCGAGCAGCTGGCCACGGGTATAGGCGCGCTCCTGATGGGTCATGAAGAATTGCAGCAGGCGGTATTCGGTCGGCCCCATTTCGGCCGGTTTGCCGTCGATGGTGACGCGATGGCTGATCGGGTCGAGCAGCAGGCCACCGACCTCGATCGGCGCCTCGCTGTCGCTCGGACCGGCCCGGCGCAGCACGGCCTTGAGGCGCGCCACCAGCTCGCGCGGCGAGAAGGGCTTGGTGATGTAGTCGTCGGCGCCGACTTCCAGGCCCTGGATCTTGTTGTCCTCTTCACCCTTGGCGGTGAGCATGATGATCGGGATATCGCTGGTCAGCTCGTCGCGCTTCAGGCGGCGCGCCAGCTCGATGCCACTGGTACCTGGCAGCATCCAGTCGAGCAGGATCAGATCGGGTTTGCGGTCGACGATGACGGCATGGGCCTGCTGGGTATTCTCCGCTTCCAGGCACTCGTAACCGGCCATTTCCAGGGCCACCGCGATCATTTCGCGGATCGGTGCTTCGTCATCGACGATCAGGATGTTCTTGCCAACCATGGGGCCTTAGCCTCTGTTCGTTCATCTGTCTGCGCCGCATTAGATAACGGAATTATTGCAGCGATATGACAAGCGCGCGGCAGTGCCGGGAGCAGGGTCGCGATTTCGCCAGCTGACGCACGCTGCCAACGGGAGCGAACGTCGGGCTGAGCGCCAGCGCAGCATGCTTATCGCTCACTCAGCGCAGGGCATAGTCCAGCACGATGCCGATGAAGATCGCCAACCCCGCCCAGTGGTTGTGCAGGAAGGCGTTGAAGCACACCAGCGGCTCGCGGCGGCGGGTCACGTGGAACTCCCAGGCGAAGCAGGCAGCGGCCACCAGCAGGCCAAGATGGAAGTACAGGCCCAGTTCGAAGCGCGCACCGGCCAGCAGCAGGCAGAGCAGCGCCAGGCCCTGCAGGGTCGCGATGATCAGACGGTCGGCGTCGCCGAAGAGGATGGCGGTGGACTTCACCCCGATCTTCAGGTCGTCCTCGCGGTCGGCCATCGCGTAGTAGGTGTCGTAGGCCACCGTCCACAGCAGGTTGGCGATGTACAGCAGCCAGGCCTCGGGCGGCAGGCTGCCGGTCTCGGCGGTGAAGGCCATCGGCATGCCCCAGGAGAACGCTGCGCCGAGCACCACCTGGGGGTAGAAGGTGTAGCGCTTCATGAAGGGGTAGCAGGCGGCCAGGGCCAGGCCGCCGAAGGACAGCCAGATGGTGGTGGCATTGGTGAACAGCACCAGCACGAAACTCAGCGCCACCAGCACGGCGAACAGCACCAGCGCTTCGCGTGGCGTGACCTTGCCGCTGGCCAGCGGGCGTGCCTTGGTGCGGCTGACATGGCCATCGAAGTTGCGGTCGGCGTAGTCGTTGATCACGCACCCTGCAGCGCGCATCAGAATCACGCCGACGACGAAGATGAACAGGTTCTTCACGCTCGGCACGCCCTCGCCCGCCACCCACAGCGCCCACAGCGTCGGCCACAGCAGGAGGTAGATGCCGATGGGCTTGTCCAGGCGCATCAGCTGGATGAAGTCCCAGGCACGCGGGTGCAGGCGGGTGGTCGATTGCAGCAGGCGGGTGTACATCGCGGCGTCTCCGTGCAGGTTGCGCGGATTATAAAGGGGTTGGCGGCGCAGGGTGGATGACGCTGTCCTCATCCACCGTTACAGGCGCCAGGTACGCCCATGCCTTCGGGCACTGGCGCGCCGCGCAGCCGCTTGCTGGCAGACGCGGCACGGGCTTGCGGCCTAGGCTTCGAGACCCGCCGCCTGCCAGAACGCCGGCAGGAAGACTTCGGCCACCAGCACGCCGAGCGCTGCGCGGCTGAAGCAGGAGCGCCGCGCCCACAGGCGCTCTTCACGCACCGCCTGCGGCAACCAGGCGGCCGGATAGCGACAGGCCTGCAGCTCGCCGCGGTCGAAGGCACGGTCGCTGAACAGCAGTTCGCCCAGCGAGCGGCTGCCCAGTTCAGCCAGGTTCAGTCCGGAGCCTTCGAGCACGCTGCGCGCCGCGACGCTGCGGGCGAAGACCCAGGGTTGCCCGTGGCCACGCAGGTAGACCTCGCGCACCCAGCCCTGGCTGCCATCGGCCACGCCGAGCAGGGCGCATTCGTCGTTGCGCAGGCGCTGCCAGCCTTCCTGCAGAGGGGTCACGGAGAAGCCGTCGTGCGACAGGGCGGTCAGGCGCCGTGTCAGCGAGTCACCGTTGAACAGCCAGTCGCGGACAGCGGCAGTCGGTTGCGGATGCAACTGGGCCTGGGTCAACCAGCGCGGAGGATGAGCGAGGGCGGCGTGAGACACGGAGAACAATCACCACGGATCGGAAGCGCGCGAGTCTACCACGCTGCGTCCGGGCTGCCTCAGTAGGGTGGCGGCGCGTACAGCTGAGCCGCTCCGGGCTCGCCGAGCAACTGCTCGAGGATTTCGTGGTGCATGGCCAGCAGCTTGCCGTTGCGCTCGTTGAGACGCTTGCACTGCCCGGCCAGCAGGCCAAGCTGCTCCCAGGTGTGGGAAAGGTGATTGCGCTGGGCCTGCGGATAGCGCGCCAGCAGCTTGTGCATGGCGCTGTGGCCGGTACCCAGCTGGAAAGCGGCCAAGACCTTGCTGCGACGCTCGGCCCGCGCCCTGGCCTGGTCCACCAGAGGCAGGATCTGCTCGTTGAGCAGGTCGATCTGCCGGCTGTCGCGCTTGAGCAACTGCTGATACAGCTCCTGCATCAGCCCGCGCAGGGCGAGGTAGTCGGCGCAGTCCTGATGCAGGTCCTGCTCGACGACCTGGAGCAGCTGTTGCTCACGCGCTGTGGTCACGCATCGCTACCGCTGTGATAGGTCAGCATGCTGCTGGCCAGCGCCGCCGGGTCGCTGCTCAGCTCGCCATTGGCCAGCGCAGCCTTGAGCTGGGCGACCTTGTCCAGATCGACGTCCGGCAGGCTCTGCAGCGCCGCCTGCAGCTGTTCGAGACGCGGCTCGGCGCCTGCACTGGCGCGCGCGGGGGTCTCCTGCTGCGGCCGCGCGCCCTGCACCTTGGCAGGGACGTCGCTGGGCAGGTTGAGACCGGGCTTGAGGTGCCTGCTGATTTCCATGATTCGAATCCAACTCGTGGTGTTATGGCCTAAGAGCGACCCGATACGGCCAGCACTTAAACCCCAGGCGCAAAAAATAATCTCGCGACGCCGCCCGTCAGCTGACCTGGGCGCGCCACCAGGCCTGCGCCGCCAGGCCATCCTGGATCTTCTGTTCCTGGCGGGCAAGCAGCTCATGCCACTGGCCCAGCTTGCTCTCTAGAAACTGGTTGATCACCTTCTCGCTGCGCATGGCCGTCAGCAACTCGCGCTGGATACGCGCCAGGTTCTCCTCGGCCAGCGCCAGCTCACGGCGCTGCAGCTCCACCATCTTGTACAGCGTGGCCTTGTAGCGCTGCTGGTTGTCGCGCTGCAGCGGCGTGGTCATCGGCACGCTGAAACCGCACAAGCGGCTGAGCCCGGTGATGTTGTTGCGATAGCGCTGGCACAGGTTCTGTTGATAACTGACCCGACCGAGCATCTGCTGCACCCGGTTGCCACGCAGGCTGGCCAGCCGCCCCAGCACTTCTAGCTGCTCTTTCATTTGATGATGCTCTGCAAGGTGGCGATGCTGGCGCCGAGCTCGGCGGCGACGCCGACCTCCTGGCGCAGGAAGCGTTCGAGGCTCGGCGCCAGCTGCACGGCGCGGTCGGTCCGGGCATCCATGCCCGGCGTGTAGCCGCCGAGCGGGATCAGCTCCTTGATCTTCTCGAAGGTGCTGTAGAACTCCTTGAACTGGCGGCCTGCGGCCAGGTGTGCGGCCTCGCCGACCTGGCTCATGCAGCGGCTGACCGAGGCGGAAATGTCGATGGCCGGGTAATGCCCGACATCGGCCAGGCGCCGCGACAGCACGATATGGCCATCGAGGATCGCCCGTGCGCAGTCGACGATCGGGTCCTGGTGGTCATCGCCCTCGGCCAGCACGGTGTAGATGGCGCTGAGGCTGCCGCTGCCGCTCTCGCCGTTGCCGGCACTCTCCACCAGCTCCGGCAGCATGCCGAACACCGACGGTGGATAACCCTTGGTCGCCGGCGGCTCGCCCAGCGCCAGGGCGATCTCGCGCTGGGCCATGGCATAGCGGGTCAGCGAGTCGACCAGCAGCAGCACATCCTGGCCCTGGTCGCGGAAGTAGGCGGCGATGCTGTGGCACAGCTCGGTGGCCTTCAGCCGCATCAAGGGCGATTCGTTGGCCGGCGCCACCACCACTACCGCCTTGCGCAGGCCCTCTTCGCCAAGCGAGTGGAGAATGAACTCCTGCACTTCGCGACCACGCTCGCCGATCAGCCCGACCACCACCACGTCGGCCTTGGTCTGCCGGGTGATCATGCCCAGCAACACGCTCTTGCCCACCCCGGAGCCGGCGAACAGGCCGACGCGCTGCCCCTTGCCCAGGGTCAGCAGGCCGTTGATGGCGCGCACGCCGACATCCAGCGCCGCCTCCACCGGGCGGCGCTTGAGCGGGTTGACGCTGGGCAGCTCGACCGGCAACGGATCGCGACCACTGAGCTTGCCGCGCTCGTCGAGTGGCTCGCCGAGGCCATTGACCACCCGCCCCAGCCAGGACTCGTCGATGTGCAGCACCGCCTCGTCCTTGGCCGGGAAGACCCGCGAGCCAGCCGCCAGGCCGACCGGTTTCTTGAACGGCATCAGGTAGGTGATATCGCGGTTGAAGCCGACCACCTGGGCGTCCAGCAGGCTGCCGTCGGCCTGCTCCACACGGCAGCGCTGGCCGGTGCTGCGCTGGCAGCCGAGGCTTTCCAGCAACATCCCGGAAACCCGCACCAGGCGCCCGGCCACTTTGGCCAGTTGCACGCCATCGAGCGAGCGCAGCGCTTCGTCAAGTTTGTAGTCGAGCATGCTGGCGACGGCTCCCGGTCAGGCTTCGGTCAGGTGCAGGTGTTCGGCCAGGGTGTCGATGCAGGCATCCAGGCGCTGCTGGCAGCCGACGTCGGCCTCGGCCTGTGGCGTGACCACCCGGCATTCGCCGAGCGCCAGGCGCTCGTCGGCCACCAGCTTCCAGCCCGCGGCACGTTCCGGCGCCACCGACCTGATCCGCGCGTACTCCTCGGGGCTCAGCAGCACCTGAACATCTTCCGGCTCGCCCGGCATGCCGCTCAGGGCCTCCTCGACCAGCGCCAGCAGTTGCGTCGGATGCAGGGTCAGCTCGCAGCGAATGACCTGCTGCGAGACCTTCCTGACCAGCTCCAGCAGTTCCTGGCGCCGCTTGTGCTCCAGTTCGCCGAGGTAGTGCTCGACCTGCTCGCTGATGGCCTGCAGCGGCTGCGCCGCCAGCTCGAAGGCGCGGCGCCCCTCGCTGCGTCCCTCGTCGCGGCCGAGTTTCATGCCATCCTCGCGGCCCTGCTCGAAACCGGCCTGGCGCCCGGCCTCCTCGCCCTGCTGCAGACCGTCCTGATAGCCCTTCTCGATACCCTGCTGGAAACCATCGGCCATGGCCCGCTGCAGCCCGGCCGGATCGCCGCTCCAGTCCTCGCTCGGTTGGCTGCTGCGCGGCGGGAAGCGGTAGGCGCGCCACTGCCGGGCGTCGCCGTTGATCACCTTGAGCGTCATCTCATTCCACCGTCTGTTCGCGGAACAGCTGCACCTGCAGCTCACCATTGGCCGACATCTCGCGCACCACCGCCATGATGTCCTTGCGCACCTGCTCGACCCGGCTCAGCGGCACCGGGCCCTGGCGGCGGTTGATCGACTCCATCTGCTGCGCCTGGCGCTTGGGCATGGCGCCAGCGATGGCGCGCACCAGCTCCGGCTCGGCGCCCTTGAGCGCGACCACCCACTCTTCCAGCGGCACGGCTTCGAGCAGCGCCTGCAATACGTCCTGGTTCTGCCGCGAAAGGATGAAGAAGTCGTACATTTCATCCTCGATACGCTCGACCAGCTGATCGTCATGCGCGCGCAACAGCTCGAACATCTGCCCGCGGTCACCCTTGAAGCGGTTCATGATGTCCGCTGCCTGCTTGATGCCGCGCACCTGCGAACCCTGGGTGCTGAGCACGGCCAGGCTGCGCTCGATCAGAAGCTCCAGCTCGGCAATCACGTCGCTGTTGACCTCGCTGAGGTTGGCGATGCGATACAGCAGCTCGTCCTGCCGCTCGCGCGGCATGCACTCGAGCACGTCGCTGGCCATGCCGGGCGGCAGGAAGGCGAGGAACACCGCCTGCATCTGCGCGTGTTCCTTGGCGATCAGCGCGGCGAACTGCTTCGGGTCGAGCCACTCCATCTTGGCCATCTTGGCGCGGATCTCCTCGCCATAGATGCTGTCCAGCAGCGAACGGGTGATCTCGCTGCCCAGCGCCTTGCTGAGCATGCCGTCGAGGTAGCCACGCGAGGCGCCCTTGATGCTGCTCTGCTCCTTGTAGTCCTCGAAGAAACGGCCGATGACGTCGGAGACCATCGGCTGCTTGACGTTGGACAGGCGCGCCATGGCCTGGCTGATGGCGACGATTTCCTCGCGGGAGAAGTGCCTGAGCACCCCGGCGGAAATCTCGTCGCCCATGCTCAGCATGAGAATGGCGGCCTGCTCGGAGGAGCTCAACGAACGTTTCTGCACGCGCAGGCGCATTTCCTTGGCGGTGGAACCGCCGCGGCCGTCAGGCTGGGTTGAGGTCTCGTTCATTGCGCCCTATCCACTGTTTGATGACTTCCGAGACGCGCTCGGGATCGTTCTTGGCCAGCATCTGCAGGTGTTCGATCTGTAGCTCCAGGCCCGAACCGGGCGCCGGCAGACGGATTTCCGACAACGGGCTGAGTTCACCGAGCACGGTGGCCCCAGGCGCGTCGTCACCCACCCGCGCCAGCAGGCGCTCGGCGGCGCGTTCGGCATGCAGGGCGAGCTGCTCGTCACCCTCGCTCGCCGCAGGCAGCCCAGGCTGGCTGCGCTGGCTCAGGCTGCGCACGGCCGGACGCACCACCAGCAGCAGGAGCAACAGGCTGATCAGGGCGAACACGCCGAGCTTGGCCAGGTCATGCACCTTGGCGTCCTGCCACCAGGGCAGGGCCTCGCCCGCCGCAGTCGCCAGGCCGGCCTCGGTGAAGGGGAACACGCTCAGGGTCAGCAGGTCGCCACGCGCCTGGTTGAAGCCCACCGCACTCTTGACCATCGCCGCGAGTTCCTCGCGCGCCTCGGGCGTCCAGCCGCCTTCCGGGGCCACGGCGGCATTGAGCACCACGGCGATGCTCTGCTGGCGCAGGCTGAACGGCGCATGTTTGACGTGCGTGACGCTCTGGTCGTAATCCAGCTGGCGGTTGGACTCCTTGCGCAGCGAGGTGGCCGCCTTGTTCGCGCTGTCCTGCTCATTTGCGGCCTGCCCCGGGGCCGGCTCGGGCGCCGGTTGCGGCGGGCGGTTGGCCAGCGACCCCGGCACCCCCAGCGCCAGCTGGTCGAGCACGCTCTCGTCGCGCAGCACTTCGTTGCGCAGGCGCGGCGTCTCGCCGTAGGACTGGAAGGTCTCTTCCTTCTGGCTGAAGTCGATGTCGGCGGCCACGCTGATGCGGTAGTTGCCGCCACCCAGCACCGGCGCCAGCACCGCCTCGGCATTGGCCACCGCCTTGCTCTGGTAGTCGTCGACCACCTGCCAGTTCTGCACCGGGCCGCCGTGGCTATCGATCCCGCGGGACAGCAGCGCACCGTACTGGTCGACCACCTGCACGTTGCCCGCCTCCAGCTGCGGCACGCTGCCGGCGACCAGATTGACGATGGCGCTGATCTGCTCCGGCGTCAGCTTGTAGCCCGGTGCCAGTTGCAGCATCACCGAGGCCTTGCCCGGCTCGCGCTTGCCGACCACGAAGGAGCTGCTTTCCTGCAGCGCCAGGTGCACGCGCGCGCCTTCGACGCCCTTCAGCGCCATCACCGTGCGCGCCAGCTCGCCCTCCAGGCTGCGCTTGAGGCGCACGTCCTGGACGAACTGACTGGTGCCCAGCGGTTCGTCCTTGTCGAACAGCTCGTAGCCGGCCGGCACCTTGACCTGTACGCCCTTGGCCGCCAGCAGCATGCGCGCCTGGCTCAGCTGGTCCTCGCGCACCAGCACCTGGCCGCTCTGCGGGTGCAGGCGGTAGCTGATCGCATCGCCATCGAGCACCTGCATCACCTCGGCCGCCGGGTAGGCCTCGCCGCTGCCGTACAGCGGCCGGAACGAACCCTGGTCGCGCCAGAGATAGAACACCACGCCGACCGCCAGCAGCGCGGCCAGCAACGCCAGCCCAGCCAGGGTCATGCGCGGGTCGAGTTTCAGCCCACCTTCGGGCAGTTTGCTTCTCAGGGTCTGCAGCACGCGTCAGGTCTCCGCTCCGCTTACAGCGGCATCTTCATGATGTCGTCGAAGGCGCTGGCCAGCTTGTTGCGCACCTGCATCAGCGCACTGAACGAGACGCTGGCCTTCTGGCTCTCGATCATCGCCCCCACCAGGTCATCGCTCTGCCCGCTGTCCACGGCCGCCATCAGTTCGCCGGAGCGATGCTGCTGAGCGTCCACGGCGCGCACCGCATCGTCGAAGGCGGCGGCGAAACCCGCCTCGCCGGGCTGCACCGCAAAGGCTTGCGCCGGCTGGACCGGGGTCGCCTCGCTGAGGCTTCTGAGCTGCTCCATACGGCCCAGCAGATCCTGCTGCACCTGACTGATCGAGTTCATCCTTTGCTTCTCCTAAACGGGAATCTGTACGCCCTGCTCACGCATGGCATTGAGGCGATAGCGCAGTGCGCGTGGGGTCATGCCAAGGCTTTCGGCGGCCTTGGTCTTGTGCCCGCCGAAACGGCGGATGGTGTCGATCACATGCTGGTACTCGGCCCACTTGCCGCTTGCGCGCAGCGCCGCCTTGCCGCCTTCGAGCGCCTGTGGCTGCAGGCGTGGCGCCGGCTCCGGGGCGCTGCTGGGCGGCAGGCTCAGGCCCAGGTCCTGCGCCTGGATGTACAGGCCGTTGCGCAGGATCAGCGCGCGCTGCAGGCAGTTCTCCAGCTCGCGCACGTTACCCGGCCAGTCGTGGGCCAGCAGCGCACGGCAGGCGTCCTCGGTCAGCAGTTCGTGGCGCGCATCCTGCGGCGCGTACTGGCGGATGAAACGTCGCGCCAGCGCCAGCACATCCTCCTTGCGCTCGCGCAGCGGGCTGATGTGCAGTGGCAGCACATCGAGGCGGAACATCAGGTCGGCACGGAAGCGCCCTTGCGCCACCTCCTGCTGCAGGTCGCGGTTGGTGGCGGCGATGATGCGCACGTCCAGGGCGATCTCGCGACGTCCACCGAGGCGTTCGACGCGCTGCTCCTGCAGCACGCGCAGCAGCTTGGCCTGCAGGCCCAGCGGCAACTCGCCGATCTCGTCGAGCAGCAGCGTGCCGCCGTTGGCCAGTTCGAACTTGCCGGGCTGGGCGTTCACCGCGCCGGTGAAGGCGCCTTTCTCGTGGCCGAAGAGGATGGACTCGAGCATCTGCTCGGGAATCGCCGCACAGTTGACCGCGATGAAGGGCGCGTCGTCCTGGGCCGAAAAGCGATGAATGTAGCGCGCCATCAGCTCCTTGCCGGTGCCGGTCTCCCCGCTGATGAGAATCGGCGCACGGGTCATCGCCACGCGTTGCGCCATGGCCAGCAGACGACGCCCGGCCTGCGAGCAGGAGACGAAACCTTCCTCGCCGGCGCTGGCCGATTCCTGGCGACGCAACAGTGCGCTGAGCTGAGCCTCGCTGAAGGGTGCCAGGAGGTAGTCGACGCAGCCCAGTTCGAGCAGCGTCGCGGCCTTCTCCTGATCGGCATACTCCACCACCGGCACCACGCCGACGCGACCGACCTGGCGCAGGATCGCGCCCACCTGTGCATAAAGGGTGCTGCCGGCCAGGCTGCTGACGAACACCAGCACCAGGCTGGCGCCTTGCAGCGCATGCGGGTCGAGTTCAAGGCAGTTGGCGAAACGCCGGACACGGAAGCCCTGGCGCAGCAGGCCGCCCGTCAACAGACGCTCGCTGGCCGCGTCGGCCTGGCCGACCACGACTATATGTTGCTGCCCCAGCTGTTCATCGAACAGCTCGTCGCAGGCGTAACTTACCGTTTGAGTTGAGTGCTGCAAGGTAAATCACCCGTTGTCTGTGTGCGTTCGGCGGCTGCCTTCGACCCCGTGTGCAAAACTGCCAACTCGATGACAGTTTTTTTTCACGCGGTCCCTTAATCTTTCGAAACTTCCCGTCGCTCTTGTTGGTCAACTCGGCGGAACTTGCCGATGCACCTTCCCTGGGTGCGACGGTTCACGGCGCGAACGTTAACAAGCGCACAAAAAATCGCCGAATTACTTGCTGTTATTTCCTATCAATGCTGGCCAGCCGCTATCAAAAACAGCATTTGATATCTATTGATTTAATTTCCCGCCCTCCCTCCCCCTAGACTCGCCCTCGTCATCACTGGCTTGCAGCGCTGTGCCTGGATGAATTCGACGCCACGACCACGGCTTCCCGCCATGGCCTGCCGGTAAATCAAAACGTCCTCTGCACTGCCTGTTCGACTGCCGAACAGCGCTCGCGCAGTTACAACCAGGAATACAGCTCACAACATGACCGGGATTAAAAAAGTCCTTCATGGCGTGCCCGCCGACAGTCTGCCCCGGTTGAAACCGCAGAAACTTGGCCGGCATTACCACAAGATTCCTCACTATATTCGCGAGTTCTCCGCCAAATACCCGCGCATCATCAGCGACTACTTTCTGCGCGCCTATCGAATCAATCTCGAACTGCTGCGGGTCGACGTGCATGAGCACGTGAGCAGGGAAGCCGAGTGCCGTTATCGCTCGGCCCTGGGCAAGGTCGGTTTCGCGATGGATCGGGCGCTGCTGACCGAAGCGCTGGAGTGCTACTACGGCGGCACCTGCCTGCCCAATCACGAGGCGCCGCCGGTCAGCACCTCGGAACAGCGCATGCGCACACGCCTGGGTCTGGATGTCGCCCAGCTGTTCGCCCGCTCGATTCTCGCCGGCCAGACCTTCGGCAAGCTCGAGTCCTACGAGAACGCCTACGAAGAAGCGGCCTGGGAGTACGTGGCAGAGCTGCAGTTCAGCAGCCATATCACCGGCAGCCAGTCGTCGATCTTCATCTACCTGGATACGCAACTGGTCGACGAGATGACCAGCCGCCTGCCCCCGCCGGCGCCCCCCGCGCAGAGCGGCAGCTCGCTCAACCAGATCCGCCAGTTGCCGGTGCGCCTGGATTGCGTGGTCGCCAGCCTGCAGATGCCGCTGGCGCAAGCGCTCGCCCTGCGCCCCGGCGACGTCCTGCCGATGCGACTGCTCGAGCACTGCGACGTAAAGATCAACCAGCAGAAGCTGTTTCGCGGCGCCATCTTCGAAGACGAAGGCGCCTTGTTCCTGACTTCTCTCGAGAGTGTGAAGACCCCATGAGCAGCCCCATTTCCGACAACGATTTCGACAGCCTGATCAACGATGCCGGCCTCGGCACCGACGAGCTGGTCAGCGAATCGACGCCCGCAGAAGCGCCGGCCAGCCGGCCACAGCAGGACCTGAGCTTCTTCGGCAAGATCCCGGTCAACGTCACCCTGGAGGTGGCCTCCACCGAGATCACCCTCAAGGAGCTGATGGACGTCGACGCCGGCAGCGTGATCGCCCTCGACAAGCTGGCTGGCGAGCCGCTGGATGTGAAGGTCAACGGCGCCCTGTTCGCCAAGGCCGAAGTGGTGGTGATGAACGGCAACTACGGCCTGCGCATCGTCGAGCTGTCCGGTAGCGGCCTCAGCGGGCTGGGCGTGTGATGCTGCGCCGCCTGCTGCAATCCGGTCTGCTGCTGACAGCCCTGTGCTGCCCGTTGCTGGCCCAGGCCGCCGGTGGCGACATCACCCTGTTCAACTTCAACGACACCGAAGATGGCCAGACCCTGAGCGTCAAGCTGCAGATCCTGCTGATGATGACGCTGCTGGGCTTCCTTCCGGCCATGTTGATGATGATGACCTGCTTCACCCGCTTCATCATCGTCCTGGCCATCCTGCGCCAGGCCATCGGCCTGCAGCAGAGCCCGCCCAACCCGGTGCTGGTCGGCATCGCCCTGTGCCTGACGCTGCTGGTGATGCGCCCGGTCTGGCAGGAGATGTACAGCGAAGCCTACGTGCCATTCGAAGCCGACCAGATCAGCCTCGAACAGGGCCTCGGTGAAGGCAAGCGCATCATCAGTCGGTTCATGCTGGCGCAGACCAGCAAGAACTCGCTGGAAACCCTGGTCGCCCTGGCCGGCGAGGAGATGCCCGAGGACCTGGCCCAGCTGGACTTTTCCCTGCTGCTGCCGGCGTTCGTCCTCAGCGAGCTGAAGACCGCCTTCCAGCTCGGCTTCATGATCTTCGTGCCGTTCCTAGTGATCGACCTGGTGGTGGCCAGCGTGCTCATGGCGATGGGCATGATGATGCTCTCGCCGATGATGATTTCGCTGCCGTTCAAACTCATGGTGTTCGTGCTGGTGGATGGCTGGACCCTGCTGGTCGGCACCCTCACCACCAGCATTCAGCCCTACTAGCGAGGCCCGCGCGATGCTCACGCCCGAACACGCCGCCGAACTGGTGGCCCACGCCGTCTACATCACCGGCCTGATCGTCTGCGTGCTGGTGGTGCCGAGCCTGCTCGGCGGCCTGCTGGTGAGCATCTTCCAGGCGGCCACGCAGATCAACGAGCAGATGCTCAGCTTCCTCCCGCGCCTGCTGATCACCCTCGCCATGCTGGTGTTCGCCGGCCACTGGATCCTGCGCACGCTGGGCGACCTGTTCATCGAAACCTTCAAGCAGGCCGGCCATCTGGTCGGCTGACGCCATGCCCATGCACGAGCCCTTGCTGCATGCCAGCACCTACCTGAGCAGCCTGCAGGCCTACTGGTGGCCCTTCTGCCGCATCGCCGCGCTGCTCAGCATGGCGCCGCTGTTCAACCACAAGACGGTATCGGTGCGCGTACGCATCCTCCTCGCCCTGGCCCTGACCGTGGCGCTCGGTGCGGCCCTGCCGGAGATGCCGCAGATCGACCCGCTGTCGTTGCGCGGCGTGCTGACCGCCCTGGAACAGGCCGCCTTCGGCATCCTGCTGGGCCTGACCCTGCAGCTGGTGTTCACCATCTTCATGCTGGTCGGCGAGGTGGTATCGACCCAGATGGGCATGAGCATGGCGCGCTACAACGACCCGGTGAACGGCGTGTCGTCGTCCTCGATCGTCTATCAGCTGTACTTCATCCTGCTGGTGCTGCTGTTCTTCGCCATCGACGGTCACCTGGTCACCGTCAGCGTGCTGTACCAGAGCTTCCTGTTCTGGCCGGTGGGCAGCGGCCTGCATTACCTGGGTGCCGAGCACTTCATCCAGGCCTTCGCCTGGGTACTGGCGGCTGCCGTGCTGGTGACGCTGCCGATCGTGTTCTGCCTGACCCTGGTGCAGTTCTGCTTCGGCCTGCTCAACCGCATTTCCCCGGCGATGAACCTGTTCTCCCTGGGCTTCCCCATCAGCATCCTGATGGGCCTGCTGTGCATCTACCTGACCCTGCCGAACCTGCCGGACAGCTACCTGCACCTGACCCGCGAGCTGCTCAACGGCATCGGCGTGATCCTGCGCGAGGGCGGCGATGTCTGAGCAGAACAGCGGCCAGGAGAAAACCGAAGAAGCCTCCGCGCACAAACTCAAGAAGAGCAAGGAAGACGGCCAGGTCGCGCGCTCCAAGGACCTGTCGACCACCATCTCGCTGATCGCCACCCTGTTCATTCTCAAGTTCAGTGCGGGGCTGTTCATGGAGGGGCTCAGCGACAGCTTCCGCCTTTCCTACATTCAGTTCGGCCACAGCGAGATCGGCCTGGACGACCTCGACACCCTGCTCGGCTACAACCTGCTGGTGTTCATCAAGCTGCTGTCGCCGCTGCTGCTCACCTCACTGCTGGTGGTGGCGTTGTCATTGGTGCCGGGAGGCTGGGTGTTCTCGGCGAAGAACTTCGCGCCCAAGCTGAGCAAGCTCAATCCCATCACCGGCCTGGGACGGATCGTCTCCGCGCAGAACTGGAGCGAGCTGCTCAAGTCGATCCTCAAAGTGCTGGTGCTGCTCGCCGTCGGCTACGTGCTGGTGCGTGCCGCCTTGCCCCAGCTGATCGCCCTGCAGCGCAGCAGTGTGCTGGAAGCGATCTCGGCGGCGCTCGACCTGACGTTCAACCTGACCCTCTGCCTGATGCTGATCTTCGTGGTGTTCTCCTTCATCGACATCCCGCTGCAGCGCTACTTCTTCCTCAAGAAAATGCGCATGACCAAGCAGGAGCGCAAGGAAGAGCACAAGAACCAGGAGGGTCGCCCGGAGGTCAAGGCGCGCATCAAGCAGCTGCAGCGGCAGATGCTGCAACGGCAGATCAGCAAGGTGATCAAGAACGCCGACGTGGTCATCACCAACCCAACGCACTACGCGGTCGCCCTCAAGTACGACACGAAAAAGGCCCAGGCCCCCTTCGTGCTGGCCAAAGGGGTCGATGAAACCGCGCTGTACATGCGCCAGATGGCTGCCAAGCACGAACTCGAGGTCGTCGAAGTGCCGCCGCTGGCGCGCGCCATCTACTTCACCACCCAGGTCAACCAGCAGATTCCCGCACCGCTCTACACCGCGGTCGCCCATGTACTGACCTACATCCTGCAGCTCAAGGCCTGGCGCCAGGGCCGCAGAAGCAAGCCGCAACTGGCGAGCAACCTTCCGATTCCCGACAGCTTGGCCAACAGGGGCTGATCCATGAACCTACTGCAGCAACTCGCGCCCACCTTCCGCAGCGGCCGCATCGGCATCCCGGTGCTGATCCTGTCGATCCTGGCCATGGTCATCCTGCCACTGCCGCCCGTGCTGCTCGATGCCCTGTTCACCTTCAACATCGCCATGGCGATCCTGGTGCTGCTGGTCAGCGTGTCGTCGAAAAGCCCGCTGGACTTCTCCCTGTTCCCCACGGTGATCCTCATCACCACCCTGCTGCGCCTGTGCCTGAACGTCGCCTCCACCCGCGTGGTGCTGCTCGAAGGTCATACCGGCACCGGCGCGGCGGGCAAGGTCATCGAATCCTTCGGCGAGGTGGTGATCGGCGGCAACTTCATCGTCGGCCTGGTGGTGTTCGTGATCCTCATGATCATCAACTTCATCGTCATCACCAAGGGCGGCGAGCGCATCTCCGAAGTCACCGCGCGCTTCACCCTGGACGCGCTGCCCGGCAAGCAGATGGCCATCGACGCCGACCTCAACGCCGGCCTGATCGAGCAGAACGAGGCCAAGCGTCGCCGTTCGGAAGTGGCCAAGGAAGCCGACTTCTACGGGGCCATGGACGGCGCCTCGAAGTTCGTCCGGGGCGACGCCATCGCCGGTATCCTGATTCTCCTGATCAACCTGTTCGGCGGCTTCGCCATCGGCCTGTTCGTCTACGACCTGAGCGCCGGGCAGGCGTTCCAGCAGTACGCCCTGCTGACCATCGGCGACGGCCTGGTCGCGCAGATTCCGGCACTGCTGCTGTCCACCGCCGCGGCGATCATCGTCACGCGGATCAACGAATCCTCGGAAATCACCGACCAGGTGCACCGCCAGTTGCTGGCGCAGCCGGCGCTGCTCTACACCGTGGCCGGCATCCTCTTCACCCTGGCCCTGGTGCCGGGCATGCCGCACCTGGCGTTCATCAGCTTCGCCGCCCTGGTGGCCTTCGTCGGCTGGATGGTGGCGCGCAACGGCCCACCCCGAGAGGCTGCCAGCCTGGAGCAGGTGGAAGCCCTGGGCAAGGCGATGGAGCAGGAACGCGCGCAGAACCTGGCCTGGGAAGACATCCCCCTGGTCGAGCGCCTGTCGGTATCGCTGGGCTACAAGCTGGTGGGGCTGGTCAACGAGGCCGCCGGGGCACCGCTGACCCAGCGCGTACGCGGTGTACGCCAGACGCTCTCGGAAAGCCTGGGTTTCCTCCTGCCGGAAGTGCATATCCGCGACAGCCTGCGCCTGAAGGCCTCGCAGTACAGCATCCAGATCAACGGCGAGAAGATCGACGGCGCCGAACTGCATGCCGACCGCATGATGGCCATCCCTTCACCAGAGCTGTACGGCGAGATCGACGGCATACTCGGCGTCGACCCGGCCTACCGCATGCAGGTGGTGTGGATTCAGCCGGAAGACAAGGCCCGCGCGCTCAACCTCGGCTACCAGGTGATCGACTGTGCCAGCGTGATCGCCACCCACCTGAACAAGGTGATCCGCGAACACCTGCCGGATGTGTTCAAGCACGATGACGTCGACCATCTGATGCAGCGCCTGCAGGTGCAAGCACCGAAGCTGGCCGACAGCCTGAAGACCCAGCTGAGCTACACCCAGCAGCATCGCGTCTACCGCCAGCTGCTGCAGGAGCAGGTGCCGCTCAAGGATATCGTCACCATCGCCACCACCCTGCTGGAGGCCAGCGAGTCGACCAAGGACCCGGTACTGCTCGCCTCCGACGTGCGCTATGCCCTGCGCCGCAGCATCGTCGGCATGATCGCCGGGGAGCGTCAGGAACTGTCGGTATTCATCCTGGAAAATGCGCTGGAGAACACCTTGCTCAACGCCCTGGCCATCGCCCAGCAGGCCGGCCCGGTGAGTCTGGACAACATCCCGGTCGAACCCAGCCTGCTCAACCAGTTGCAGAACACCATGCCGGTGGTGAAGGAGAAACTGCGCAAGGACGGCCATCCGCCGATCCTCACCGTCATGCCACAGCTGCGTCCCCTGCTGGCGCGCTATGCCCGCGTCTTCAGCCCCGGCCTGCATGTGCTGTCGCAGAACGAGATCCCGGACAGGGTAGGCGTCAACATCCTCGGCACCCTGGGCTAGTCGAGAAGCCTCACCAACAGAGTGGATGCCGCACTCGGCATCCACCCCATCAGCCCTGCCACCCGAGGCTCACGCCTTCTCCTTGCGCAGCTTGCGCATTCCCTCGATCAAACGCACGTATTCGGCCGACTCGCCCTGCAGGGCCATGCCCGCTTCGAAGAAGCCGGTGCGGGTGTTCTCCTGCGACCACTGGCAGACCATATCCACGTCCACCTGACGCAGGTTCCCCTCCCGATCGCGCATGCGCACTCTCAGCTTGAGCATGCTGCCCGGCTCTACGAGCGCATCGCTCAGCAGCTTCATCCCACACTCGGAAACGTCGCCGGCATAACCGATCAGCGTGTCGCGCTCTCGATCACTGATCTTGATGCGAAAGGTGGAACGGAAGGTGATTCGACTCGATTGACGCATAGGAGATTGCCTTAGTGCTCGCCACGTCTGGCTGGATCGCGAGGATCAGGTGCTATCAATCGACGTCATGCGAAGAGGACGTACGCGTTGATAACCTGTGATTCATCAACGCAAGGCGACCGCCAGGAGGGATTACTTAAGCTCGCTAGCAGAGCGATCACTCAGGTGCAGCGATCAGCGCATCGCCCGCAAGCGGGCTCCTACAGGAACTTCGCCAGGCCGCATATCGTAGGAGCCGGCTTGCCGGCGATCAGCCTTCGCCCACATGCCCGGCGCTGTCCACGCCCGACTTTCTGCCGCGCAAAGAAGAAACCCCAGACCTCGTTAGAGATCTGGGGTTTCGTATAGGAGCTTGACGATGACCTACTCTCA
>MDSZ01091018.1_pt1 | contig 50085 bp, 51 predicted proteins | sample 811201 | NCBI WGS metagenome assembly MDSZ01 (sample SAMN05326647, study PRJNA326480) | marine metagenome | isolation source: seawater | place: Indian Ocean: North | collected 2010
ATTTTTGTATTTTTGTATAATTTTAAATCTTTTTAACTTTAAAGTTGGTGTTAACATTCCATTTTCAATTGAAAATTTTTCGTTTATAACAAAGAACTTTTTAATATTTTCTATTTTTGATAGATTTTTATTAACATTTTGAATTTCTTTTTCAATTTCTTGATTTTTTAAATTTTTTTTGTCTTCTTTAAGAACTAATAAGGCAACTAAAAAAGGTTTATTATCTCCATATACTATAGCTTGATCAACTATTTCTGAGTTTGTTAACTCATTTTCAATTTTTAGTGGAGAAATATTATCTCCACCCGGAGAAATAAGAATATCTTTTTTTCTATCCGTTATTCTTAAATAATTATTATCAAACACACCTATATCACCGGTATGAAGCCACCCATTTTTTATTACTTTTTCTGTTTCCTCCTGGTTGTTCCAGTAACCAATCATAACATTTTCACCTTTAACTAAGATTTCACCATCTTCAGCAATTTTTACTGTATTACCTTTAAAGGGAAGCCCAACTGTTTCTACTCTTATATCGTTTAAAGGGTTACAACTTACAACTGGCGAGCTTTCTGTTAGTCCATATCCTTGTAAGGTAGGTAAACCAATAGCATTTAGAAAATAACCTACTTTTTTGTCAAGAGCTCCACCGCCAGAAACAAATGTTTTTAGAGATCCACCAAACTGTGATTTTATTTTTTTTCTAACAATTTTTTCTAAAATAAAATCCTGAAATTTATCAAAAAAATTCAAAGGCTGTTTTTTTATTTTTTTAAGTCCAAGTTTTATCGTTTTATTTATTAAAATTTTTTTTATACCAGCAGTTTTATTAAAACTTGCATTTATCTTCTGATAAAGATTTTGGTAAAATCTTGGAACAGCTGTCATAATTTCTGGACTACAATCATTCATATTTTTAATTAATTTATCTATGCTTTCTGCATAATATACCTTTGCAGAGATTGTTATCTGGACAAATTGGACTGTATGCTCATATGAATGCGACAGGGGCAACCATGTAAGAAATCTTGTTTGACCTTTTTTAACAATAGGATTTAAAAGTTCTAATGCTCCTTCACAGTTATTTAAAATTCCACCGTGACTTAAGATAACCCCTTTTGGATTTCCTTGGGTACCAGAGGTATAAATTATACACGCAGCATTACTTCTTTTAATTTCTGTTGTTATAATTTTCCCTGTTTCTAATCTTTCAAATATATCATTTACGTTAATAAATTGGTACTGATCTCCTAATTCTTCAAATGAAAAAATTTTTTTTAAAAAAATTGTATTCTTAAGTACATTTTTTATTTTATTAAATTGAAATATATTCGAAACTATAATTATCGAGGGCTTGCAATCATTTATAATATACTCATAATCTCTCTCTGCATAAGTTGTATAAGCTGGAACTGTAATTGCACCAGCTAACATAATTGAAAGATCCGAAATAAACCATTCAGGTCTATTTTCCGAAATTAATAAACACCTGTCTCCTGATTTTGCATATTTTTTAATTTCCTCTGATAATTTATAAATCGACTCAGATGTTTTTTGCCAACTATAATCTTTTAAATTTTTTGAAAGAGGGGAGAGTAATATTGAATTTTTGTCGGTTTGTTTCTCATATTGTTTAACAAAAAGTTCTAAAAGATTATTAGTCTTACCTAAATCGATCATAAAAATTATTTAATTTAAAATTAAATTTAATCTGAATAAACTTAGTAAACAATATTTTTATACATGGTGGGCGAAGAGAGAATCGAACTCTCACAGTATTTCTACTATTGGATTTTGAGTCCAACGCGTCTACCAGTTCCGCCATTCGCCCTTTTTCTTAAGTTATTTCAAATAAATATAGTATAAAAAAAAAATTAATGTAATAAAAGAAAATATGCTTACAGAACTTTATCAAAAATCAATAAAATTAGCAGGACATAAAAAATCTAAAACTTTTTTAGGATTTATTTCTTTTATTGAAAGTTTTATTTTTCCAATCCCTCCTGATGTATTTATAATTCCTATGACGATTGCAAAAAAAAATGAATGGTTAAAAATTGCTTTTATAGCAACTGTAGGATCAGTTCTAGGCGCATGCTTAGGATACTTTATAGGTTTTGTTTTTTTTAATGAAATTGGGATAAAAATTTTTGAGTTATATGGTGTTGACGATGCATCATTTTTAAAAGAAAAATTATCATCTGATGGTGGTGTAATTGCATGGGTAACACTACTAGCTATTGCTGGCTTTACTCCTGTTCCTTTTAAACTTTTAACAATTACTAGTGGATTTGTTCACTTTAATTTATTTTATTTTATTTTGGTTTCAATGGTAACGAGAGGTTCAAGATTTTTTATTATTGCTTTTTTAATTGGAAACTTTGGGTCCAAAATGAAACAAATAATTGAAAAAAAATTAATGTTAGCCTCATCTATCGTTGTTGTAATATTACTTTGTGTGGCATATTTTGTTTACAATTATTTTATTAAATTTAGCTTATAATGCAAAAATACTTAAATAATAAAAATTTTTATATTTTAATATTGTTATTAAGTATTATTACTTTGGTCAGTGCAGTTTATGTTGAATATGTAATAGGCGCTCAACCCTGTATCTTATGTAAATATCAAAGAGTACCTTATGTTTTATCAATTTTTTTTTGTTTTTTTGGTTACTATAATCAAGAAAATAAAATATGGATTTATCTATTGATGGCTACATTTTTGGTTAGTTTTTTTATCTCTGGTTATCATGTTGGCATAGAAAATAATATTTTCCCTGAGTTTAGTGGATGCTCTGCAGATAATTTAAAAGTTTTTGACAAAGATACATTAATAAAATCACTAAGTGAAATTCCACCAAATTGTAAAGATGTTAATTTTAGGATAATTGGCTTGTCTCTTGCGACTATAAATGTACTTATATCTATAATAATTATTATTATATCATTTATTTTAATAAATTATGAAAAAAACAGACAAAAAATTAATTGAGGAATTTATAAGAGTTGATCACGCTGGTGAGAGAGGTGCAATAAAGATATATGAGGGTCAGTTATTAGCTCTTAAGACAATCATGAAAAATGATGAGTTAAAGGAAAAAATTGAGGAAATGAAATTACATGAACAAGAACACGCAGAGTATTTTGACAAGGAGATAAAAAAGAGAAGAATAAAACCTACTAAATTTTTACCCTTATGGGATTTGTTGGGTGTTGGGTTAGGTTTTGGATCAACAATACTCGGAAACAAAGCAGCTATGTTGTGTACAGCGTCGGTTGAGGAGGTAATTGATGAACACTACCAAAATCAGATTAATAAACTCGGAGATGATGAAAAAGAATTAAAAAAAAAAATAATTAAATTTAGACAAGATGAATTACATCATAAAGATATTGCCTATGAAAATGGTGCCAGCAAAGACGGTCTATACTCAGTTTTAGATAAAATAATTAAAACAAGTTCAAGAATAGCTATAACTATATCAGAAAAAATTTAATTAAGGCTCCAACTCTACATCCCAATACAAATAGTCCATCCAGCTTTTGTGAAGAAAATTTGGTGGAAAATTTCTACCATTTTTATGAAGATCTTCAGTAGTAGGTCTATATGGTCTTTGGTTTAAATTCATTCCAGAATTTTCATATAGTCTTCCTCCTTTTCTCACATTGCAAGAAGAACATGCAGTGACTACATTATCCCAGTCTGTCTTCCCACCTTTTGATCTTGGAAGAAGGTGATCGAATGTCAATTCTTTATCACTTCCGCAATATTGACACATAAACTTATCTCTTAGAAATACATTAAACCTGGTAAAGTTTGGATTAGATTGTGGCTTAACAAATGACTTTAATGCAATTACACTTGGTAGTCTCATGCTAAAAGACGGACTTCTTATGACCCTGTCGTAATGACTCACTATCGATACACGATCTAAAAAAACAGATTTTATAGAATCTTGCCAACTCCATAATGAAAGTGGATAATAACTCAAAGGTCTGTAATCTGCATTTAAAACTAATGCAGGACATTTTTCTAAAGAAATGTTCTCATCTATGAATTCCATAATAAAATATTAACTCATAAATTATAAATATTCAATGTGTCAAATTTAAAATCAATTTATTTTTGTTGAAAATTTTTTTTTAGGTATAGTAAAGCACTACTTGAAGCTTCTGAAGGTATTGTATGTTCACAATCAATAATCATTTTAGTATCAACCTGTATTTTATGTCTTAATAAAAAATCTTTTGATTCTAATAAATTATTTGAAGGAACTATAGTATCTAAACTTCCATGAAAAAGCAAAACCTTTGTGGTATTTTGAATTCTTTTTGATAAATTTTCTTTATCTATAATTTTTCCCGAAAAACCAATGATGGAATTGAAATTATCTTTTGAAGTAAGCCCTACATTTAATGATAACATACATCCTTGGCTAAAACCTGATAAACAAATATCTTTGTTTTCCAATTTAAATTTGTTTTTAATCTCATTTATAAAAAAATTAATTTTTTTTTCTGCTATTAAGACTTGTTCAAGTATATATTCAGGGTCATCTAAAGTTAAATCAAACCATTGATACCCACCAGGATTTATTTTGCAAACTTCATGACCATCTGGACAAATAATTAATGTATTTTTTAAATGTCTTTCCCATATGCTTGATAAGATGCTTATATCTTTTCCATCGCCACCGTATCCATGTAACAAAATTATTGCATTATTTACTACACCTGTTCTAGGCATTGAAATCTCATAATTTAAACTTAAATCTTTCATGTATTATTTAGTCAAAGTTTAAAAGCCAATTTAAAAATTTCTCATCCTGAAAATCTATTGACCCTATAATTCTGGCAAATTCTTTTCCATCCTTATCAATTAATAATGTTGTTGGAATGCCTCTCAAAAGAAGCTTTCTAGGAATATCAAAATTGTTGTCATAATATATTTTTAAATTCTTGATATTTGTCTCTTCAAAAAAAGTAATTGACTTGGATACATTTTCTTTTCCAATATTAATTGGTATTACTTCAAGGTTATTAAACTTATTGCTGTTTAGCAGTTTATCTAATGATGGCATTTCTTCTTTGCAAGGCAAACACCATGTAGCCCAAAAATTTAAGATCAAAAGTTTGCCTTTAAAATCAAGAAGTTTGAGGCTTCTATTGTTTTGGTTCTTGAATTCAAAATCATTAATAATTTTTGGCTCTTTGTGTAAAATCAAGTTTTTTAATATAGGTTGATCTATTGAATAAGCTTTTGTTGGTGATATTAGATATAAGATAATTATAAAAACTTTTAAAAATATAAAATTCATATAAAACTTTCTAACATGGCAAAAAATAAAAACAATAAACCAATTTGGAAAACGAGAATAAGTAAAAAAAAATCCTCCTTTTTCGATAAAGTTGGAGGTTCTTTAAGTATTGATAAAAAACTATTTAATGAGGACATTGACTGTTCAATAGCCCATGTTGAAATGTTAAATAAACAGAAAATAATTTCATTTAAAGTTAAGAATAAAATTATTTTTGGACTGAATAGAATTAAGAATGAAATAATTAAAAAAAAATATATTTTTGATAATTACGATGAGGACATACATATGAGTATTGAAAAAAGATTATTTCATATTATTGGGGAGGACGCAGGGTTTATTCACACGGCTAGATCAAGAAATGATCAAGTAATTACAGATTTTAAAATGTGGATTAGAAAAAGTACGAAACAGATAATAGACAGTCTTAATTTGTCAATTAAGTTAATTATTAAAAGATCAGAGAGCAATGTATATACAATTATGCCTGGTTTTACTCATTTGAAAAATGCGCAACCTGTTTCTTTAGCACATTACTTTTTGGCATATGTTGAAATGTTTAAAAGAGATAAGATGAGATTTAAAAACAATTTAAAAAGACTTTCAGAGAATCCACTAGGGGTTGCAGCTTTAACTGGGACATCATTTAACATTGATAGAAACTATACTACTAAAAAATTGAAATTTTCTACTCCAACAAAAAATTCAATCGATACTGTTTCGGACAGAGATTTTGTGATTGATTTTTTAAATGCCTCAGCTATTTGCTCAATGCATATGTCAAGATTTGCTGAAGAACTAATTATTTGGAATTCTGATGCATTTAATCTAATTAATCTTAACGATAAATTAGTAACAGGTTCGTCAATCATGCCGCAAAAAAAAACCCGGACCCTTTAGAATATCTAAGAGGGCAAACTGGTGGCATTTATGGGAATCTTATTTCCATGTTGACTATAATGAAAGGATTACCGTTATCCTACTTTAAAGATTTACAGGATGATAAAAAAATTGTGTTCGATGTTTTTGAAAAGTTAAAATATAGTATTTTAATTTTTAATAAAATTTTAAAAAATATAATTATAAACCATAATAATATGTTAAAATTATGTGATAAAGGGTACATAACTTCAACGGACCTCGCTGACTATATTGTACGAGAATTAGGCTATTCCTTTAGAAAATCATACGACATAACAGCTAAAATTGTAAATTATTGTGAGAGAAATAATAAGAGTTTAAAAGAATTAAAAATGAAGGAGTTAAACAAAATTGAACCAAAATTAAATGAAGATGTATTGAAAGTGTTCGACCTAAATTACTCAATTAAATCAAAAAGATCTTTTGGGGGTACATCTTTTGAAAATATTAAGAAAATGATAAAATTATATAAAAAGGAAAAACTATGAAAATAAAAATAATAATACTTTTTTTTATAATTCTAACATTGACATCTTGTGGAAAGAAAGGAGATCCTAAGTATCAAAATAGTTATAAAAAAATTTCAGATAAAGTAGAAGTAGTTTAATGAAATATCTTAATGGAAAATATAGAGTTGAGTCGGTAGATATAGGAAGAATATCAAAAAAATTTGGAACACCAGCATATATTTATTCTTACGAAGTTATTAAAAATAATATTAATAAATTTAAAAAAAACTTTAAAAATATAAATCCTTTGATCTGCTTTTCTATTAAATCAAATTCAAACTTTAATATAATTAAAATTATGAATAGTTTTAAAATAGGTGCTGATGTTGTTTCTCTCGGTGAGCTAAAGTTAGCTTTAAAAGCAGGAATAAACCCAGAAAAAATTGTTTTTTCGGGTGTTGGAAAAAAACGTGAAGAAATTGAATATGCAATACGAAAAAAAATATTACTCATAAATGCAGAGTCAGAAAATGAGGTTATAGAAATTGAAAATATTGCAAGAAAACTAAATAAAAAAGTAAAAATTGGTTTAAGATTGAACCCGGATACAGATGCACGAACTTTAAAATATATATCTACAGGAAAAAAAGAAAATAAGTTTGGAGTAAGTCTAGGAGTTTTTTTAAGAATTATAAATAAATTTAGAAATTCGAGATATTTAAATATAGTCTGCTTAAGTGTACACATAGGAAGCCAGATTACAAGTCATAAGCCATACGAAAAAATGATTAAAATTGTTCAGGCAACAATCAACCGGTGTAAATATAATTTTGAATATATAGATCTTGGTGGAGGAATGGGTATTAGATATGGTAATGAAAAGGAAATAAATTACAAAAAATATTTAAATTTAATAATAAATTTTTTAAAAAATAAAAAAAGCAAAATAATTTTTGAACCTGGAAGGTCTTTAATTGGAAACGCTGGATTGCTAATTTCTAAGATTATTTATATTAAAGATGCTGGAACAAAAAAATTTGTAATATTAGACACTGGAATGAATGATCTGATCAGACCTGCACTTTATAATGCGAAACATAAAATAATACCCTATAAAAGATCTAATAAATCAACAAATAAAAAACATGAATTTGTTGGTCCGATCTGTGAAACAACGGATAGCTTTGGAGTTTTAAAAAAATTTCAAAAATTAAAACAGGGAGATATTTTAATTATAAAGGATGTTGGTGCTTATGGAAAAGTCTTGTCGTCAAATTACAATCTTAGACCATTAGGTCCAGAAATTTTAGTAAAAAAATCAAAATACAAAATAATAAAAAGAAGACAGAAAATCTCTGACTTGATTTAAGTTTTGAATGATAAGAAATTTAATTTTTAAAATTTTTTTTTATTTAGGTTTGGTTCTGATATGCTTGTTTTTTCTTCCATCTCTAAGTCTTCCAAAAAAAATTGCCTCTTTTGGTGGTAAATTAATAGGATATTGGGCTTCATTTTGTTTGAAAATTTTTCTATCAACCAAGATAGTTGTTCTGGGTAGAGAAAATATTTTACATCATGAAAAATTCTTCATAGCATGTACTCATCAATCAGAATTTGAGACATATTATTTGCAAACTTTATTTGACTCCCCATACTTTATTTTAAAAAAAGAGTTAACAAGAATTCCTATATTTGGTTCATTTTTAAAAAAAATTGGTTGTATATCGATAGAAAGAAATAAGATTAGTAAAAAAAATTTAGATTTTATGGAAAAAGTTGAAAATTCTATTGTGTCTAATACAAGTCCACTTATAATATTTCCACAAGGAACAAGGCAAGATATAAATGAAAGGCCACCATTTAAAAAAGGTGTAGCTAAAATTTATAATTTAAATATTAGATGTTTACCTATAGTCCTAAATTCTGGAGAAATTTGGCCTAAACATGGTTTTGCGATGCCAAACAAAATTTTAACTATTTCAATATTAAAACCATTTGAGAACGGATTAGATGGTGCAATTTTTTTAAAAGACTTACAACTGAAAATGTATAAAGAATTAGATAGAATCACTTAACCTTTCATAGGCATCACTACATAAATACTATCAAAATCGCTTGGGTCCTTAATTAATGCAGGAGATCCTGTGTCTTTAAGAAAAATTTCAATTTTATCTCCATCTAATTGAGAGGCAACATCTATCAAATATCTCGAATTAAAACTAATATCCATTTCGTGATCGAAGCTTACATCTAAACTTTCATTCCCCTCACCACTATTTGTATTATTAACTGCTAATTTGAGTAAGTTTTTTTTTAAATTAAATTTTACCCCATCCTTCTTATCTAGCGATACGGAAGCAACTCTATCAACAGAATTTAAAAATTTTTTTAAACCTATCTCTAATCTTTTTTGATTTTCTTTTGGGATCACTTGAACATAATTTGGAAATTTTCCGTCAATAAGTTTTGATATCAATATACTGTTATTTAATTCAAATTTTATTTTTGATTTAATATTTGATACAACAACTTCTCCATCAAAATCCTCTAATAAAGAACAAAGTTGGAAAATAGTTTTCTTTGGTAATATTATAGGGTCAAAATTAATCTTTGCTTTTAATCTTAATTTTGAAACTGACATACGATGACTGTCAGTTGCAGCTGCATTTAAATAGTAATTTTCGTTAATTTCTGTAGTATGAAAAAAAATACCAGATAAATAGTGTCGAGTTTCATCATTTGAAATTGAAAATTTGCATTTATTTAAAAGTTTTAGCAAATCTTTTGAATAAATTTCAAATTGATCTTGATTGAAGTTTTCCTCTGTTAGAGGAAATTCTGAGGCATTAATACAATTTAAATTAAAATTTGAATTTTCTGACTCTAATCTGAGTCTGGCATCTCCTTGATTAGAAAAATTTATTTTATTTCCTGAAGATATTTTTCTTATAATGTCATACATAATAGAAGACGAGGTGGTTGTTTTTCCTTCCTCCTCTACCTCAATATTTGAAATTTTTTGTATAAAAATTAAGTCTAAATCTGTAGCAGTTAAAGTTAAAGTTTTGTCTTTTACCTCAAGCAAAACGTTTGAAAGTATTGGTAGGGTACTTCTTTTTTCTATAACACCTTGACAATAATTTAGTGATGCTTGTAAGTCTTGCTGGTTGACGCTAAATTTCATTATTATTAAATAATATTTTATTTTTAAGATTGTCAATATTTACGTTTAATTCACTATCATTTTTTCTTAGTCTTTCGATTGTTTTCACTGAATGAATGACTGTAGTGTGATCACGATTTGAAAACTCTCGTCCAATTTCAGGTAAAGATTTCGAGGTTAATGATTTTGCCAAATAAATTGCGGTTTGTCTTGGTCTAACTAAATATCTTGATCTCCTTGCAGATAACATTTCATTTTTGCTGATTTTGAAAAACTTACAAACTTCAGTTTGTATGATATCAATTGTCACTTTATTTTCTGGAAGATTAATTAGATCCTTTAATATAATTTTTGCTTCCTGTATATTAGGTACTTTATTGTATATTTTTGAAAAAGATATAATTCTATTTAAAGCGCCAACTAATTCTCTTATACTAGTTCTTATTTCGTTACTGAGAAATTTTTTTAGTTCCTCAGATATTGTTAGATTATTTGAATTCAAATTATTGAATTCTATGCATCTCTTGTCTATTATTTTTAATCTTAAATCGTAATCTGCAGGTTGAACATCAACAACTAAGCCTCCTGAAAATCTTGATTTAATTCTCTCTTGAATTCTAACTAATTTATTTGGAGGTCTATCAGCAGAAACAACAATTTGAGATCCTTTATCTAATAAAGCATTAAATGTGTGAAAAAATTCCTCTTGCATCGCTTCTTTTCCATTCATGAATTGAATATCATCAATTAAAAGAACATCAGTATTTCTAAAGTATTCTTTAAATTTAACCATTTCATTTGATTTTATAGACTTTACAAATTGGTACATAAATCTTTCAGCTGATATAAACATCACTTTTTTTAAATTTTTTAACTTTAACCCAATTGAATTTAAAAGGTGAGTTTTTCCCATTCCAACACCTCCGTATAAATATAGAGGGTTATAATGAGCAATTTCCTCACTTACTTTATTTGATGCTTCGAATGCTAATTTATTACTATTTCCAACTATAAAATTTTCAAAACTTTTATTTGGATCAATTCGGTTATATTGAAGATATGTATCTTTAATAAAAGATACGTTTTGGAATTCATTTTTTGTATTATCAATTTTTTTATTATAAGTTTTACTTTCATTTGGGCTTGAAATAATAAATTCTATCCTTACAATTTCTTTTTTGTAACTTTTTATGATTTTTAATATTTGATCTAAGTATCTAGAAGTTATCCAGTCTCTTATAAATCTTGTACCTACAGATAATAAAATATGATTTCTAAATTCATCCAAGAATTCAATTTTTTTTAACCAACTTTCATATATTTCTAAACCAAATTTTTCTTTAAATGATTTTTGAATTTCCTCCCATTTTATTTTTTTTTCTAAATTATTTTGAGAATTTTGGTATAAGTTGTTTTTCATTAAGTTATTAGTTAAGAATTTATAAAAAATTATTCAATAAAATAATCTTAAATTATGAAGAAATATAAAATCTGCACTTGTAAAATTTTTACGTGAATTCAACTAAAGGTTTGATTAAAATAATTTTTTCTTTTTTTGGTAAATAAATTTTTACTATTAAATATTTGTATACAAACTATATATGGTCCAAAATTGGTATCTAAAAATTCTATTTTGTGTCAAATTAAAATAATTATATTTAGAGTTGAATAAGTTTAAAAAAAAAAAAAAATAAATTAAATTTCATTAGAGCCTAACCTGACTACCCTCAGTTGTCTATTTCCTATAACTAAAGGTTGTTTATTTTTTTTGTAATTCTTGAAATATTTCTTGACGCATTTTTCTTTTTTATAACGCCAGTTTTGGCAATTTTCATCAATTCCGAGTTCAGCTTAGGAAGAAATTTTAAAGCCTCATTTTTGTTCTTATTGGTAATTAATAAGTTAATCTGTTTAAGTGCCTTTCTATATCTTGCTTTACGAGATTTATTTACAACCGTTTGTTTTGAAATCCTTCTTATTCTTTTAATTGCAGATTTTGTATTCGCCATAAGCGCGCTTGTATAACTTGCAAATTATTTATGGTCAATAAAATAATAGGCTATTTTTGACATTTTTGACAGTAATAAGTTGATCTATTTGAAATTATCATTTTTTTTATAAATGATTTACATTTTTTGTTTAAACATTTTTTATTTTGTCTATCATATACTTTAAACTCATTTTGATATCTCCCTAAATCGCTTTGAATATTTTTGAAATCTCTTATAGATGAACCCCCTTTTTTTATTGCATTACGTAGGACAATTCTTGCATATTTAGTAAGATTTAAGATAGATTTTGATTTTAAATTTTTTCCTTTCTTAAGAGGATTAATTTTAGAATAAAATAAAATTTCACTAGCATAAATATTTCCAATTCCTGAAATTATCTTTTGATCTAAAAGAATATTTTTAATATTTTTTTCTCTGTTTTGTATTTTAATACTTAAATATTTATAATTGAAATTTCTGTCAAGAGGTTCTAGACCATTTTGTTTTATGAATTTATCCAATGATTTTTTAGAATCATGCAATTTAAAATATCCAAATCTCCTTGGATCATTGTATATAATATTAAAAGAACCAAAATTTAAAATAACATGATTATGTTTATTTGGTAAATTTTTTGAGTGATAAAAACTTAAATTCGTATTATCGCTTGTAGCATTTTTTACTAAATGAATAGTGCCTGACATGCCAAGATGAATTGTCATATAACTTAAGAAATCTAATTCAATAATAATATATTTTGCGTAACGTCTAATATTAGTTATGATTTTGTTTTCAATTTCTTTATTAAAATTTTTATGAATTTTGAACCTTAAATTTCTATTGTTTACTATGACTTTCTTTATTTTTCTAAATTCTATAGTATTTTTAAGCGACCGTTTGACAATTTCTACTTCTGGCAATTCTGGCATAACGTAATATATTTCTATAAAAAAATAAATTTTATGTCACAAAGTTTACAACAAAATAAAGGTTTTGTAGAAAATGTTTTCAACAAAGTATATGACAAGTATGATTTAATGAATGATATAATGTCATTTGGTGTCCATAGAATTTGGAAAGATAAAATCATTAAAATGATGAACCCTTCACACAATCAATCTCTAATTGACGTTGCATGTGGAACTGGAGATATAGCTAAATTGTACTCAAATGCTACTGAAAATAAGTCCTATATTTTAGCGACAGACCCAAATAAAAAAATGTTAAGTAAAGCTAAATTAAGATTATCGAATTTTCAAAATATAAAATTTAAAATCTGCCCAGGTGAAAATTTAGAGGTCGATAGTGAAATATTTGATTTTTATTCAATCAGCTTTGGTATGAGAAATACATCAGACATAAATAAAACGATATCAGAAGCATTCAGAGTTTTAAAAAAAGGGGGTAGATTTTTCTGCCTTGAATTCTCGAAAATAAATAACGAAAATTTTAATTTTTTATATAAACAATACTCTAAATTAATACCGAAGATTGGTAGTAAAATCGTTGGAGATAGAGAACCTTATGAGTATCTTGTTAAAAGCATTGAACAATTTTTAAACCAAGAGGAATTACTATATATTTTAGAAGATAATGGATTTGTAAATTGTGAATATAAGAATTTAAGTGGTGGAATTGTAGCTATCCATTCTGGCTGGAAAATATAATGATCAAAAGAGTATTTACATTGTTTAAAATTGCAAGGTCATTAGCCTTGTCAAATATTTTAGACATAGTATTTAAGTTTCATAAACCACCAATTATAATCAAAATTATATTTAAAATTCTTGGTATATCATTTAGAAAGAAGAATAGTGATCTATATAATATAAATGATGAGGAACAATTATGTAAATCAATCCAAAACTTAGGGACAAGCTTTATAAAATTAGGACAGTTTCTTTCAACAAGACCAGATATAATTGGAGAAGAATTATCAAAACAACTTGAAAAATTACAGGATCGTGTTCCTCCATTCTCTATGATTGAAGCAAAGGAAATATTAAAAAAAAATATTGGTAACGAAAACTACAATTTAATATTAAATTTAAGTCAACCAGTTGCAGCAGCATCAATAGCCCAAGTACATAAAGCTCAAATTAACGATAATGGTATAATCAAAGATGTAGCTATAAAAATTCTAAGACCGAATATAAAAAAAATTTTTAATGAACAAATTGATGCTTTGATGTTGCTTGCATACATAATTGAAGGTCTGATGAAAAAATCAAAGAGATTAAGATTAGTTGAGGTTGTATTTCTATTAAAACAGATAACCAATAATGAAATGGATTTGCGTTTTGAAGCTGCAGCAGCAAATGAATTTGCGGAGAATACCAAAAACGACAATGGTTTTAAAGTTCCTAATATATATTGGAATTTTACAAGCGAGGAAGTTTTGACACTTGATTGGATAGATGGAATTTCAATTCGAGAAAAAGATGAACTTATAGATAAAAAAATTGACATAAAATCAATTTCTTCGGATGTAATACAACATTTTTTAAGGCACGCTGTTAGAGATGGTTTTTTTCATGCTGACATGCATCAAGGAAATCTTTTTATAAATGATAATGGTCAAATTGTTCCTGTAGATTTCGGTATTATGGGAAGAATAGATAAAGTTAACAGAAGGTTTCTAGCTGAAATATTGTATGGATTTATTAAAAGGGATTATAAAAAAGTTGCCGAGGTGCATATTTTAGCTGGATTAGTTCCAAAAAATACTCAAGTTGAGACATTATCTCAAGCATTAAGATCAATTGGTGAACCAATATTTGGTCAAAAGGTTAAGGATATCTCGGGAGGAAAACTCCTAAAACAATTATTCGATATTACTGATAAATTTAATATGCAGACACAACCACAGTTATTAATGTTACAAAAAACAATGGTAGTTGTTGAAGGTGTAGCAAGAAAATTAAATCCTGAGACTAATATTTGGGATACATCTAGACCGGTTCTTGAAAATTGGTTAAAAGAAACAAAAGATCCATTAAATAATTTAACAGACACAATTAAAGAAACAGCTGAGGCAATGAAAAGATTTCCTGAACTTCCAGAAATTATGGATAAAGCAAATCAAGCTCTTACTTATCTTGCAAGTGGTCAAATACCACAAAATACCAACTCATATTCATCATTCAAACAAAAGGAACTAGAACTCAAATCGTTTAGAAATCAGAGTATAATTGGTATTTTAATGCTTGTGTTTTTGAGCTTCTTGGTATTTTAATTTCCGAGAATGAATTTTTTGAAAAATAAAAAAATATTATTGATAATATGTGGAGGAATTGCTGCTTACAAAAGCTTGGAGCTTATAAGAATTTTTAAGAAAAATGGAGTAAGTATAAAAACTATATTGACCAAATCAGCAAAAAAATTTGTAACTCCATTATCTGTAGTTTCATTATCTCAAGAAAAAGTTTATTCAGATTTATTTGATTATAAGAATGAAGCTGAAATGGATCATATATCCTTATCGAGATGGGCTGATTTAGTTATAGTTGCACCTGCTACAGCAAATATGATTTCTAAGTTAAGTAATGGTATTGCTGATGATCTGGCATCAACTGTAATATTAGCATCAAATAAAAAAATATTTCTTTCTCCAGCAATGAATGTAAGAATGTGGATACATTTATCAAATAAGGAAAATATTAATAAATTAAAAAGATTTGGATACTCCATTATTGGACCTGATACTGGTGATATGGCGTGTGGTGAATTTGGTGAGGGAAAAATGTCTGAACCGAATATTATTTATAAAGAAATTAATAATTATGTAAAAAATCAATTGAATAATAATAAACTCAAAGCTTTAGTTACTGCTGGACCAACTCTTGAATACATTGATCCTGTTAGATATATATCCAATCGCTCTAGTGGCAAACAAGGATATGAAATTGCAAAAGTTTTTGCAGAAAATGGTTATAAAACTACATTGATTTCAGGACCCACTAATCTTGAATGCCCAAAAGACGTAAATTTGATAAAAGTAGAGACTGCTGATCAAATGTTTGATCAAACCATAAGAAATCTTCCAGCTGATATTGCAGTGTTATCTGCGGCAGTATCAGATTTTAAAGTAAATAACTTTAGTAATTTAAAAATTAAAAAAAAAAATGAAATAAAACTTAATCTTATTAAAAACATAGACATTCTTGATTATATATCTAAACATAATTCCCTAAGACCAAAATTAGTTATAGGCTTTTCTGCTGAGACAGACAACTTAGAGGAAAACTCAAAGATAAAATTAAATCAAAAAAACTGTGATTGGATAATAGCAAATGATGTCAGTAATAAAGAAATAGGTTTTAATTCAGATTTTAACCAAGTATCAATCTATTATAAAAACAAAGATAAAGAGGTGATGCCTAAATTGAGAAAATCTTTGTTAGCAGAAGAAATAGTAAAAAGAATAAGTAAAGAAATACAATAAAATAATGATCAAGGTCCAAATAAAAAAACTTGATCCCAAAGTAGAAATTCCTGAATATAAAACTACTGGATCTTCAGGAGTAGATTTAATGGCAAATATTGATGGTAAGATAACTATAAAACCTGGTAATTCTTGTTTAATCCCTACCGGATTATCTATTGCAATACCTGAAGATTGCGAAGTTCAGATTAGACCAAGATCTGGATTGGCAGCCAAGTCAATGATAACCGTACTTAACACACCTGGCACAATTGATAGTGACTATAGAGGGGAATTGAAGGTAATTTTGTTTAATCATGGAAAAAATGATTTTGAAGTGAATAACAGAGACAGAATTGCACAAATGATTTTAGCACCAATTTTAAAATTCGATTTTGAGGAAATTGATAATTTAAAAGATACAAATAGAGGCTCTGGAGGGTTTGGTTCTACTGGAAAATGAACAAAAAACAGATTGAAAGGTATTCAAGACAAATTGTAATAAAAAAAATTGGTGCTCTAGGACAAAAAAAAATTATAAGTAGCAAAGTATTAATAATAGGTGCTGGTGGATTAGGGTGCCCAACTCTAGACCTTTTAACCAGAGCCGGTATTGGAAAAATAGGAATTATTGATAAAGATAAAGTAAAATTATCAAATATACATCGCCAAAATTTATACGATATAAAAGATTTAAATAAATTTAAGGTAGATGTTTTGAGAAAAAAGATTTTAAGAATAAACCCAGATATAAAATTAAAAACTTACAAAAAATTTCTAAATTATAAAAATGCAAATCGTATTATAAGTAATTATGATATTATTGTGGATGGATCTGATAACTTTAAAACTAAATTTCTTTTAAACAAATATTGCGTTAGATTAAAAAAAAAATTAGTTGTGGGTGCTATAAGTAAATTTGAAGGTCACTTATTTACATTTGATTTTAAAAATAAGGGATCACCCTGTTTACATTGCTTTTATCAGAGTATACCAACAGATAATATCCTTAATTGTGAATTTGACGGAGTAATTGGTCCAATTGCAAACCTAATAGGTTCAATACAGTCAAATGAGGTTTTAAAATTTATTCTTAATATTGGCCAAAATTTAAATGGAAAGATTTTAGTAATAGATCTTTTGTCCCTTAAGTTTAAATTAATTAAATTTTTTAAAAAAAAAAAATGCGATTGCAATTAATTTATTCAATAATAATTTTATTATCCTTGTCTAATCATGGAGTTTCTAGTGAAAATTTTTTTTTAATGTTAAAAAATAATGAAGTTAATGTTAGATACGGCCCAAGTTTCGAGTATCCTATAAAATTTATTTACAAAAAAAAATTTCTTCCGCTTAAGATTGTTGATAAAAAAGAAAATTTTAGAAAAGTACTCGATCACAAAAAAAATAGTGGATGGATACATATTTCACAACTAACAAAATCAAAATCTTCGATTGCCATTAATGATACAAATATGTTCAAAAAATCATCAAAATTTTCGAAACCAGTTGCTAAAGTTGAAAAAGGAAGACTGTTAATGATAAAAAAATGTGAAAAAGATTGGTGCAAAGTTGAGACAAAGGAATTTTCCGGATGGATTGAAATTAAATATTTGTTAAGAAATAAATCAGACTAATTTTTTTTTGATACTTTATTAGTCCAAATTTTATCAAGTAAAAAATACCATATTGAGTTAGCTAAAGGCTCAACTATAGCGTCTGTTAAAGCAATCATAAACGATACATCTGCAATAAGCATTAAACATATTATTGCAATTGCAAAATGACCAATAGTATATATTAGTGTTCTTAATAATGATCCTTTATTATTTTTAAAAATGTCTTTGCTTGTCTGAACAATACCTTGTGTGAGCTCAACCATAATATATATTAATTAGTTTTTTTATCAAACCTATCAAGGTTCATTACTTTTGACCAGGCTTTCACAAAATCTTTTATAAATTTTTTGCTTGAATCATCTGAGGCATATACTTCTGCAATTGCTCGTAATTGTGAATTTGAGCCAAAAATTAAATCTACTCTTGAGCCTTCCCAAATGACTTTTTTTGTTTTTCTATTTTTACCTTGAAAATATTGCTCACTTTTATCTTTCTCACTCCATGTAATATCCATATCTAATAAATTTTTAAAATAATCGTTAGTTAACGTTCCAGGCTTTTTTGTGAATACACCATAATTTGATCCGTCAAAATTTGTATTTAACACTCTCATGCCTCCTATAAGCACTGTCATTTCTGGTGCTGTTAGTTGCATTAATTGAGACTTGTCTAATAACATTTCCTCGGGAGATGAACTTGAGTTATTTTTTTGATAATTCACAAATCCATCTGCTTTTGGTTCTAGCAGATTAAATGAAAATACATCTGTTTGATCTTGATTTGCATCGCCCCTTCCTTGAATAAATGGAATTTTTATTTTATGACCAGCTTTTTTTGCCGCTTTTTCTATCGCAATATTTCCTGACAAAACAATTAAGTCTGCAATTGAAACAGTTTTGTTCTTACTGTCGAAGCCTTTTTTGATTTTTTCTAATACATTTATGACTTTGTCAACTTTAGCTATTTTATTTATATTCCAATCCTTTTGAGGCTGTAATCTGATTCTTGCACCGTTAGCTCCACCTCTTTTATCTGAGCTTCTGAAAGTTGAGGCTGAGGCCCAGGCCGTTGATACTAATTGGGAAATTGTAAGTCCAGATTTTAAAATATTTTTCTCAAGTTTATTTATATCTTTATTTTTTAACTTGTAATTTTGTTTTGGAATTGGATCCTGCCAAATTAAATCTTCTTTGGGTACATCTGGACCTAGGTAACATGCTTTTGGACCCATATCTCTGTGAGTTAATTTAAACCAGGCTCTAGCAAATGCATCGTGGAATTCCTTTGGATTTTTATGAAAATGTTTAGTAATTGGTCCATAACTTGGATCGACTTTTAGCGAAATATCTGTTGTTTGCATCATTGGAGGATGAAATTTATTTTTTTGGTGTGCATCTGGAACCATTTTAATGTCTTGTCCGTTTTTCTTTGGCGTCCATTGATGAGCGCCAGCAGGACTTGAAGTGAGCTCCCATTCATGTCCATATAAACAATCAAGATAACCCATATCCCATTTAATAGGGTTCTGAGTCCAGGCACCTTCTATACCACTACTTATTGTGTCAATTCCTTTACCACTTTTATAATTGCTATTCCAACCTGTTGATTGTTCGTGTATCTTAGAACCCTCTGGTTCAGGTCCTTTATGTGACTCCGGTGCTGCACCATGAGATTTACCGAATGTATGACCACCTGCAACTAAAGCTGCAGTTTCATAATCATTCATTGCCATTCTTCCAAAAGTTTCTCTTATATCATGGGCTGCCAATAACGGATCTGGGTTTGCATCAGGTCCTTGAGGGTTTACATAAATTAAACCCATATGCGAAGCTCCAAGTGGTTGCTCTAAGTCTCTTTTGCCACTGTATCTATTTACACCTAGCCATTCTTTTTCAGAACCCCAATAAATATCATCTTCTGGTTCCCAAATATCTTCTCTGCCTGCACCAAATCCGAAAGTTTTAAAACCCATTGAGTCCAAAGCAACATTGCCAACTAGAATAAATAGGTCTGCCCAGGAAATTTTATTTCCATATTTTTTTTTAATCGGCCATAATAATAATCTGGCTTTATCTAGATTTACGTTATCTGGCCAACTATTCAAAGGCGCAAATCTTTGGTTGCCTGTTCCTGCTCCTCCTCTTCCATCAGCAGTTCTGTATGTTCCTGCCGCATGCCATGCTAATCTTATGAAAAGAGGACCATAATGCCCGTAGTCTGCTGGCCACCACTCTTGAGAGTCAGTCATTAACTTTCTCAAATCATCTTTTAATTTTTTGTAGTTTAATTTTTTAAATTCTTTTGAATACTTAAATTCCTTATCCATAGGATTAACTAAATTAGAATGTTGGGAGAGGATTTTTAAATTTAAACTGTTTGGCCACCAATCTCTGTTGGATGTACCTTTCCCTGTTGGATGTTTTGGTGGAGTGCCAACACCTGTAAACGGACATTTTGATTTCTGTGAAAGAATTTCATTACTCATATTCACATTATAACCATTCTAAACTAATAATCAAGATGGTTGCGTCAATATTAAATTCTTTAAAATATTTAATTATTATCTAGTTTTACTAAGACTTCTATAGATTTAATTTTTTTGCCCGGAATTTTTTTATTTATTTTTACTGGTTCAACCTCGTTATCATGAATATCTATTAATTGATTTTTGTCTTCATCATAAAAATGATGATGGTTAGTTATGTTTGTATCATAATAACTTTGCTCAGAATTTACAGATATTCTTTTCAAATAACCTTTAGCTAAAAAAGCATGCACAGTATTGTAAATTGTAGCTAACGAAATCTTTTCGTTTGTTTTTTTTACCACGAGTTTTGAAAGATCATTAATTGAGAAGTGGAATGTTTCTTTCCCTCCAAATAAAATCTCACATATTTTAATTCTTTGCTTTGTTGGTCTTAAGCCAGAATTTCTTAGTTTTGCAACAAAATCTAGGTTATTGCTCATTATAAATTAGTTAATCTTGGAGAAATTTATATTAAATTATGCCATAATCAAGTACTAAGATATTTGTTCAATGAAAAAAAATTCCTTTAATTACGAAGAATTGATAAACTGCGCTAATGGCAAGCTTTTTGGCCCAGGGAACGCAAAATTACCATCGCCTCCAATGCTGATGTTTGACAGAATTACAGAAATTAGAGAAAATACAGGAGAATTTAAAAAGGGAATTATTAAAGCAGAATTGGATATTAAAGATGAATTATGGTTTTTTGACTGTCATTTTAAAGAGGACCCAGTAATGCCTGGGTGTTTAGGTCTAGATGCAATGTGGCAATTAGTTGGTTTCTATTTAGGCTGGTTAGGAAATCCAGGAAGAGGTAGAGCTTTAGGTGTGAATAGTGTGAAATTTACTGGTGAAGTTTTAAAAAATTGTAAAACTGCTTTTTATCAAATTGATATGAAAAGAATTCTTATTAAGGAAGGCACTACAGTTGGTCTTGCAAATGGAATTTTGTTAGCTGATGGCAAAAAAATTTATAGTGCCGAAAACCTTAAAGTGGGATTATTTAGATAATGAAAAGAGTAGTAATTACAGGAATTGGCATAGTATCATGTTTAGGTAATAACCAGGAAGAAGTTCGTAATTCCTTAGTTTGTTCAAAGTCAGGTATAACTTTTTCTGAAGAATACAAAGAATATAACCTAAAAAGTAATGTTCACGGAAAACCCAACATAAAACTTGAAGATTATGTAGATAGGAAGTTTATAAGGTTTATGGGTCCTGGTTCAGCTTACAATTATATTTCTATGGCTGAAGCAGTAAAAGACTCAGGTTTAGAAGAAAAGGAAGTTAGCAATATATCTACAGGTATGATTATGGGGTCTGGAGGTCCATCTATTGAAAATGTTATTTTGGCGGCAGATAAAACGAGAGAAAAAAGTCCAAAAAGGATGGGTCCTTTTGTTGTACCTAGAACAATGTCGAGTACAGCATCAGCAACATTGGCTGTACCATTTAAAATTAAGGGAGTTAATTACACAATTAGTTCGGCTTGTGCAACCAGTGGACATTGTATTGGAAATGCAATGGAATTAATTCAATTAGGCAAACAAAATATAATTTTCGCAGGTGGGAGTGATGAGGTGCATTTTGCAATGACGGCAATGTTTGATGCCATGACAGCACTCTCATCTAAGTACAACGATACACCTGAAAAAGCTTCAAGACCTTACGATAAAACCAGAGATGGATTCGTTATTTCTGGTGGAGGAGGTGTTTTAGTTTTAGAGGAATATGAGCATGCTAAAGCAAGAGGTGCTAAAATCTATGCAGAAATCACAGGTTATGGAGCAACATCAGATGGTTTTGATATGGTTGCACCTTCAGGAGAAGGGGCAGTGAGATGTATGCAAATGGCTCTAAGCACTGCAAAGAATAAAATAGACTACATAAATACACATGGTACATCAACACCAGTTGGGGACATAACAGAATTAAAAGCAGTTGGAGAGGTTTTTAAAGATTATAAACCTAAAATAAGTTCAACTAAGTCTCTTGCTGGTCATTCGCTCGGTGCAACTTCAGTGCACGAAGCTGTTTATAGTTTGATAATGATGAAAAATAATTTTATAGCAGCCTCAGCAAATATAATAGATATGGATGATGAGGCAAAAAAATACCCTATCGTTACAACAGTAGAAAAAGATGTTTCACTAAACTCGGTTATGTCAAATAGTTTTGGTTTTGGTGGAACTAATGCAACTTTAGTTTTTGAGAAGGTTTAATTTATGAGTTTAATGAAAGGTAAAAAAGGTCTTATAATGGGAGTAGCTAATGAAAGATCGATAGCTTGGGGAATTGCACAAAAACTCTCTGAGTCTGGGGCTGAGTTAGCTTTTACCTATCTTGGAGACGCTTTAAAAAAAAGAGTTATTCCTTTAGCTGAAAAATTAAATTCAAAAGCAACTTTTAGTTGCGACGTTGAGAAAAAAGAAGAGGTAATAAAATTGTTTAAAGACATAAAATCTAAATGGGGAGAAATTGATTTTGTAGTGCACGCAATTGCATTCTCAGATAAATCAGAATTATCTGGAGAATATTTAAATACTACGCGTGAAAATTTTTTAAGGAGCATGTTGATTTCATGTTTTTCATTTACTGAAGTCGCAAAAGAAGCTTCTAAAGTAATGAAGGAAAAAGGAAGTATGGTAACACTAAGTTATGAGGCAAATAAAGCTATCCCTAACTATAATGTAATGGGTGTTTGTAAAGCGGCTTTAGAAGCAAGCGTTAAATATTTAGCAAGAGATTTAGGATCGAAAGGAATAAGAGTAAATGCAATAAGTGCTGGGCCAATAAAGACACTTGCAGCTTCAGCAATAGGAGATGCAAAATTTTTGTACAAGTGGAATGCAGATCATTCTTTTTTAAAAAGAAATGTAGATAACATGGATGTTGGGAATTCTGCACTATATTTATTAAGTGACATGGCTGGTGGAGTGACAGGTGAAATTCACTATGTAGATGCTGGCTATAATAAAGTAGGAATGCCTGATCCAAAGAATTTTACTTAGTAATGTCAAAAAGATACAGCGGAAAATCATTTAAAGACTCGAGTCTGAATAAGAAACCAAAACTTTCACTCAAAGAGAAAAGACGTTTAAAAAAGGAAAAGAAAAAAAAAATAAAATTTGTTTAACAACAAGAACAGCTTTTCTCTGGTTTCTCTGTTTTATCAGCTATTTTAGCTTCTTCTAATTCTTTAGTTTTTAATTCTTTTGCCTTTTTTTCTTTTGATATTTTGTCTTCAAAATATTCATAAAGAGTTGAAAAACCCAATTTAGCAGCTTTTTTTTGCTCGTAATTTTTTCTGCCTTTTAAGTTTTCAATAATTTTTATAATTTCCTGATTTTGCATATGATCTCACTATAAAGCAGCTTGTTTAATTGAGAGTTTCACTTTTCCTCTGTCAAATCCTATCACTTTAACTTTAACCTCGTCGCCCTCTTTCACAACATCAGTTACTTTTGAGACTCGTTTATCTGCAAGCTCTGAAATATGTACTAATCCATCCTGTTTTCCTAAAAAGTTTACGAATGCTCCAAACTCCATAATCTTCATAACTTTACCATTATAAATTTTATTTAGCTCAGCTTTTGCAGTTAAGTCTTTTATCATTTGCATTGCTTTATTTCTTGATTCTTCATCTGGTGCAGCCACTGTAACTTCGCCGTCATCATTAACATCAACTTTAGCTCCAGACTTTTCAACTATTTCTCTAATAGTTGCTCCTCCCTTTCCAATAACTGTTGCTATATCTTTTTTGTCTACAGTTATTTTTTCCATTTTTGGAGTATGTTTTCCTACATCGTCTCTGGATTTAGATAAAGCTTTATTCATTTCTGAGAGAATATGAATTCTTCCATCTTTAGCCTGTTTCAAAGCTTGTTCCATTATTTCAAAAGTTATCCCTGTAATTTTAATATCCATTTGAAGAGAAGTAATTCCGTTTTTAGTTCCAGCTACTTTAAAATCCATATCACCCAAATGATCTTCATCACCTAAAATATCAGATAAAACACTAAAATCATCGCCCTCTTTAATTAATCCCATTGCTATTCCTGCAACAGGTTCTTTTATAGGAACACCAGCGTCCATTAATGCAAGTGATGAGCCACATACTGTTGCCATAGATGAAGATCCATTAGACTCTGTTATTTCAGATACTATTCTAAACGTGTAGGGAAATTTTTCTTTCGGAGGTAAAGAGGAATTTATTGCTCTCCAAGCAAGTTTTCCGTGCCCTATTTCTCTTCTTCCAGTTCCAATTCTCCCTGTTTCACCTACTGAAAACGGGGGAAAATTATAATGAAGCATAAACCTTTCTTTTTGTAATCCATCTAAACTTTCAATTCTTTGTTCATCATCAGATGTTCCTAGAGTAGTCGTTACAATTGCTTGGGTTTCTCCCCTAGTAAAAAGTGCTGATCCGTGTACCCTCGGAAGAATGCTTACTTCACACATTATTGGTCTAACATCAGCAAGACCTCTGCCGTCTATCCTGTTTTTATTTTTTAAAATATCAGTTCTAACTATGTTTTTTTCTAAATTTTTCAACTCAGAGTTAACATCTAAATCTGTATAATTTTCATCATCTTCAAAAATTTTTTTTGCCCTGTCTGAAATTTCAGAAATCATATTAGATCTTTCCTGTTTGTCCCTGGTAGAAAAAGCTTTCTTTAAATCTTCAGTAAACTCTTCTTCAAGCTTTTTCTTAATTTGAGATAGGTCTTTTTTTTCTATAATCCATTCGGGTTTTTTACACTCCTTAGCAAGTTCCTCAATCATTGCAATTATAGGGACAAATCCCTCATGTCCAAATTTTACGGCATTTAACATCTCTTCTTCTGTTAAGCCACTTGCCTCTGACTCGACCATTAATACTGCATCCTTAGTTCCAGCAACTACTAGATCTAATTTTGACTCTTTTAGTTCTTCTTTTGACGGATTAAGAACATATTTACCTTTAATAAAACCTACTCTAGATGCTCCAACCGGACCTAAAAATGGCATCCCTGAAATAGCAAGTGCTGCTGAAGATGCAATTATTGACAATATATCAGCTTCGTTTTCTTTATCATAAGAAATTACAGTTGGCAAAACTTGAACTTCATTTTTAAACTCTTCTGGAAATAGTGGTCTTATAGGTCTGTCGATTAACCTAGATATTAGTGTTTCGTTATCTGTTGGTCTTGCCTCTCTTTTAAAATATCCTCCAGGAATTTTTCCGGCAGAATAATATTTTTCTTGGTAGTTTACAGATAGTGGAAAGTAATCTATATCCGGATTTACTTTTTTCGCACCTACTGCGGTAGCCAAGACTACTGTTTCACCACAAGTAGCTATAATTGCTCCGTCAGCTTGTCTTGCAATTTTGCCGGTTTCTAAACTTATTTTCTTTCCTGATAATTCAATTTCTTTCTTTAAAATTTTAAACATTTATTTCCTTAAATTTAATTTTGATAGAACTTGTTTATAAGTATCAATTTTGTTTTTTTTTAAATAGTCCAATAACTTCTTTCGTCTATTTACAGCCTTAAGAAGTCCTACTGAAGAATGTCTATCTTTTTTATTTGTCTTTATATGCTTCGAAAGGTTTTCGATTTTGCTTGTTAAATCTGCAATTTGAATTTCAGAAGACCCAGTATCCTTTTCGTGCATTGCTAGTTCTCTATTTTTATCTTTCATTTTCTCCTTTTATTTATTAGTTTGTTTAATTAAATTTTCAATTTTTTCTGCATAATCAAAAGATTCATCTTTTACAAAAAGTAATTTAGGTAAAAACTTTAATACTATTCTTTTTGAAAGTACTTTTCTAATCACATAAGAAAATTCTCGTAATATATCTATTACATCACTTGCATTTTTTCCACCTAAAGGAAGCACAAAAGCTTTTGCAGTCTTTAAATCCTGACTCATTCTAACCTCTGTTACTGTAATTTCTTTGGTTTCTAAATTTGGCAACTTTGCCTCTTCTCGAATGAATATCATACTCAAAGCCTGTTTTATCATCTCGCCAACTCTTAATTGTCTTTGTGAAACTGTTTTGCTAAGTTTTTTCATTGTATAGTTCTCTCTAGGGTTTTTGAATTATAGACTTCTATGATGTCTTTTTTTTGAAAGTCAGTAAAGTCTTTTAGTGTTATACCACATTCGAGACCTGCTGATACTTGTTTAGTCTGATTTTTTTCTCTAAAAATTGAATTTATTTTACCATTAAAAACTATTGTCCCATCTCTTATAATTCTAGCATTAGAATCCTGAGTTATTTCTCCATCTATGACTTTTGAGCCTGCTACTTTTCCAACTTTAGAGACTTTAAATATTTCAAGTATTTCTGCTGACCCAATTACCTTCTCCTCAATATCTGGGGTCAGAAGTCTTGACATTTTATTTTTTACAAAATCCAAGACCTCATAAATAATATTAAAATTAAAAATTTTAATTTTCTCCTGTTCAGATAATTTTTTTGCTTCTTTTGTAGGCTTAACATTAAAAGCAATTAACAATGCATTTGAAGCTTTAGATAAATTTACATCTGTTTCCGTAATCATTCCAATATCAGATAAGATTATTTTCGGTTTAACTTCGTCATGTTTTATCTGAGAAATAGCACTTTTTATTGCCTCTGCAGAACCATGGACATCTGATTTAATAATAATATTTAAATCTTCAGACTTTTTGTCATTAAAAGCAAAATCTTGATTCATGATTGTTACGGGATTTTTACCTTCTTTAAATTCTTGGATACGAGCATCACATAAAGATTTTGCCTCTTTTTCATTTTCTAATACAAAAAAATCATCTCCTGATTTAGCTGGTCCATTAATGCCTAATATCTCAATTGGGGTTGATGGTTCTGCAATATCTAAATTTTTACCCTGATCATTTACAATGGCTCTAACTTTTCCCCATTTTAAACCACTAACAAAAAAGTCTCCTTTTTTTAAAGTTCCAGATGTTAAAATTACATTAACAATAGGCCCTCTTCCTATATCTATTTTTGACTCTAATACTATACCTTTTGAGTGGCTCTCATAATCTGTGTTTAAATCTAATAATTCAGATTGCAGAATTACAGACTCAATAAGTTTATCAATATTGCTTCCGGTTTTTGTTGATATTTCGACCATAAGCGTATCACCAGATAATTCCTCTGCTATTAATTCGTGCTCTAATAATTGGTTTCTAATCTTGTTAGGATCTGCTTCGGGTAAATCACATTTGTTAATTGCAACAACTATTGGAACCTTAGCTGCTCTGGCATGTTTAATAGATTCAATTGTTTGAGGCTTAACACCATCGTCAGCCGCTACTACCAAAATGACGATATCAGTCAGTCTTGATCCTCGAGCTCTCATCTCAGTAAATGCTGCATGGCCCGGAGTATCTATAAAAGTTATTTTTTTATTTTTATTGATTATTTGATATGCTCCAATATGCTGAGTAATACCACCAAACTCACCTTCTGTGACATTTGACTTTCGTAAAACATCTAATACAGATGTTTTCCCATGATCCACATGACCCATGACAGTAACTATTGGTGGCCTAGGTGTTAAGTTCTGAATTTCATTTTTTTTGTTTAATTTAATAAAGTCTTCAGCCTTTTTCTCCTTAATTGGTATGTGACCAAATTCTTTGACTAGATATTCAGCAGTATCTTCATCAATACTATGATTTATTGTAACAGTTAAACCTATGCCTAGAAGATGTTTAATTATATTGCTCGATTGTTCAGCCATTCTATTCGCTAGTTCTCTTATTGTTATTATTTTAGGAATATTTACTTCTCTTTTAATTGGTTTAATATCTTCTTTAAATATTTGCTTATTTTGCTCACGATTTTCTTTTAGTTTTGCTCGTCTTAGGGAAGCTAAACTTCTTGATTTAGATCCAATTTCATCACCACTTAATGCTCTAGACAATGTTAACTTTATGTCTCTTCTTTTTGAACCTATTTTATTTTTATTATCTTTGAGGGTAGTCTCTCCTTTAAGTCTTTTTGTGGCTCTTTGTTCAGCTAATTTTCTTTGCTCAAAATCAGAACGGGGTTGGGGAGAGGGATGCATATAAGGTTTTGTGTTTACTTTATTATCTTGCCTAAAGTGATTATTTGGTCTGTTGTGTTTTATGCTAGTTTGCTTTCTAAAACCCTTGCCTGTTTTTTTTTCAATTACAACAGAGTTTTTTAAATTATTTTTAGCTTGTTCTATGCTACTAAATGTTTTCTTTGAAGAGCCAGAAATTGATAGTTTTAATTTTTTCTTTTCCATTCCTCATACCCTAATCTTTATAAATTTTTTTTCTAGCTGACATTATTAAATCGTCTGCCTCAGGCCTAGATAATGCAAAATCTTCTAAATAACCTTTTATTTTAATTCTTTCACCTTTTATTATATCGAAGCCTCCTGTTAATTCATCTGATGCAAGATCCGCAAAATCATTCAAGGTCAATATCTTTTGCTCACCTAAAGTTACTAACATTCCAGGTGTCAATCCTTCATGATTTATAAGCTCATTCTCTAAACCTAAATCCTTAATTTTTTTTGATATCTCCTCTTGATCTTTTATATAGTAATCTTTTGCCCTATTAATAAGCTCCTCTGCTGTTTCTTTTTCTATTCCTTCAATCTTTGAAAGAGCATCTACAGAACTATCTTTAATCTCATCTATTGAAGAGAAGCCTTCTGCTACTAAAAGTTGGCCTAGAGTTTCGTCTAATTCTAAGTTTTTTATTAGATTGTCAGTTTTATCTTTAAATTCAATTTGTCTTCTCTCAGAGTCTTCTTGGTCAGTTAAAATATTTATCTCGTAATTTAGTAACTTGGTAGCTAATCTTACATTTTGACCTCTCCTTCCGATTGCTTTACTTAAGTTTTCTTCAGTAAGGATAACATCTAATTTTTTTAACTGTTCATCAACATTTACTCTTTGTACTTCAGCTGGCGATAAAGCATTTGAAACTACAATTGCAGGATCCTCAGACCAATTTACAATATCTATCTTTTCACCTTGCAATTCATTTACAACTGCTTGTACTCTGCTGCCTCTCATTCCGACACAAGCCCCAACTGGGTCTAAAGAGGTATCTATTGCTTTAACACAGATTTTTGCTCTACTACCTGGGTCTCTTGCAGATGATTTTATTTCGATTAATCCGTCATAAATTTCTGGAACTTCTTGTATAAATAATTTTTCCATAAATTTATTATGAGCTCTAGACAAGAAAATTTGCTGACCTCTAGGTTCTCTTCTAACATCCAAACAGTAGGCTTTTACCCTGTCACCAGCCTTAATATTTTCTCGAGGTATCATTTCATTTTTTTGAATTATTGCCTCTGTTCCTCCTAGATCAACTATAATATTTCCATACTCTAATCTTTTTACAATGCCACTCAATATTGTATCAACTTTATCTTTGAAATCATTAAATTGTCTTTCTCTCTCTGCCTCTCTTACACTATAAGTTATAACTTGTTTTGCGGTTTGAGCAGCGATTCTTCCAAAATCAAATGAAGGTAGAGGTTGCAATATTTCATCTCCAATTTTTTTATTTTCATAATCACCATTTAGGGACTTAGCTTCTTCTAAACCAATCTCTAAGTTATAATTTGATGGATTTTCAACAATTACTAGTTTTCTAAATATTCCTATATCACCGTTGTCTCTATTTATCTGAACTTTTATCTCATTTTCAGATCCAAACTTGGATTTTGCTGCTTTTGCTATTCCATTTTCCATCGAGTCTATAATGAGTTCTTTATCTATTGATTTCTCTAAAGCAACAGCTTCTGCTATTCTAAGTAATTCTAATTTGTCTGCTCTTCTATTTAACATTTATAATTCCCAAAAAAAAATGGGCCGAGGCCCATTTTGAAATTTCAACAATGTAATTGAAATATATGTATTTTTAATTATTTTTCAACAATATTTACTTACTAAAAATACCGGATTTATCAGTTTTTTCCCATGAAAATGAACCATCAGCAGTCGCATCTCTTCCAAAATGACCGTATGCAGCTGTCTTTTCATAAATTGGTTTATTAAGCCCTAGCATTTCTCTAATACCTCTTGGGCTTAAGTCAAAATTTTCACTAATTAGTTTTTCTACATGTTTATTTTTCTCTTCATCATTGTCAAATAAATCAACATAAATCGATAATGGTTTTGATACTCCGATGGCATAAGCTAACTGTATTAAACATTTTTCGGCTATACCTGAGGCAACAACATTTTTTGCTAAATATCTTGATGCATATGCAGCGGATCTATCAACTTTTGTTGGGTCTTTACCAGAGAAAGCTCCTCCTCCATGAGGTGCTGCACCACCATAAGTATCTACTATTATTTTTCTTCCCGTTAAACCACTGTCACCGTCTGGTCCACCTATAACAAAATTCCCAGTCGGATTTACATATATCTCTTTTTCATCTAGATTTGTTAAAAGATTTTTTGGTATAGACTTTTCTATGTAAGGTTTAACCAAATCCCTGACTTGTGCTTGATTGACATCAGCAGAATGTTGAGTTGAAATAACAACAGATTTTACATTAGCAGGTTTTCCATCTTTATATTCTATTGTTATTTGGCTTTTTGAGTCAGGTTCTATATTTTTAAGATTTCCAGATTTTCTATCTTCTGCCATCAAACGTAAAATTTTATGTGAATAGTGAATTGGTGCAGGCATCAAAACGTCAGTTTCATTACAAGCATACCCAAACATTATTCCTTGATCTCCAGCTCCTTCATCTTTATTACCAGCTGAGTCTACTCCCATAGCAATATCTGCCGACTGAGAATGAAGGTGACTTTCAATTTTTGTTGCATCTTTATATGTGAAGCCTTCCTGGTCGTAACCAATATCTTTTATACAACTTCTTACTTTTTCAATTAAATCATCTTTTTTAATTTCTGGTCCTCTGACTTCTCCAGCTAAAACAACTTTGTTAGTTGTTGTCAACGTTTCGCAAGCAACTCTAGCTTGTGGCTCCATTCCTAAATAAGTGTCAACAACCATGTCTGAAATTCTGTCACAAACTTTATCAGGATGACCCTCGGAAACTGACTCACTAGTAAATAGGTAATTTTTTTTCATTAGAGTTCCTTTCGTTTTAAAAAAAAAATTAAACTAATATAAATTAAATTAAAATAAAAGAAGATCTTGTTACCGTGAGATGAGAATAACGTTTTTTCAACTAATGTTATTTTATTTATAGACACTACACCACTTGAGGTTGATTTTATTATTTTTTTAAAGCTTCCGATTGGAGAAACAAGGCCCGAATAACCATTATTGGAACTACGAATAATATTTTTGCCCTCTTCAATAGATCTAAATTTTGAATGAATAAAGTGTTGATATGGCCCAACACTTTTACCAAACCAACCATCTTCTGAAATATTAACAATAAAATCATAATTTCTATTTTTTGACAGACGACCCGAATATATTATTTCATAACAAATTAATGGTAAAATTTTAAATTTATTAAAATTAATTAATTCTCTATTATTTGAAGAGCTGAACGATCTATATCCTTGAGTTATCTTTTTTAAACCTAAATTACTTAAATAATTTTCAAAAGGTAAAAATTCGCCAAAAGGCACTAGTTTATTTTTTTTATACGTATGAATTATTTTTAGTTTATTGTTAAACATTACTAATGTATTAAAAATCTTTTCATCTTCTAGAATATTTATTCCCATTATTATCTTGTGATTATCTGAAAAAGATCTATCGATTAAATACTGATATTTTTTAAAATCGTCTAAATGGAGTCCAGCTAGTATACCTTCTGGATAAACAAATAAGGTACTCTTTTCTTTATCTGGACTGCTCAAAGCAATAATTTCGTTTATTTTTTTTAAAGGATCCTCATCATTAAAGTATCTTTCTAATTTAATTCCAGGCGAAACAATCTTTATCGAGGTTTCCATATGAATTTCCTCTGTTTTTTTAAAATTTTCTATTCTTTTTTGTCCATAGTTAAAATTTATTAAAATAGTTGATATAGATAAAAATATTATAATTAACTTAGCAATCTTACTTATGTTGAAAATTATTAAAGTTGGCAATAGAAAAAAAGTAATAGATAAAAGATTAAGAGAATATGTTCCTATATATGATAAGATTTGAATACTGCTGTCTGAATTTGATAGACTATAAACAATAAGATTCCAAGGGAAGCCTGTAAATATAGTACCTCTTAAAAATTCCATTGCAGAAAAAACTATCGCAATTAGAAGTAAAGATGAAAAGTTAAAACTAATCTTAAAAAAAGATATAATAAAAAAAACAAAACCATAAAATAAAGATAAAAACAAAGGTATCATTATTAGCGCAAAAGGAATGAGGGGTTTAAATTCAATATCGAATGTTAATGAATTAGTTATCCAATACAAATTGGAGACAAAGTAACCAAACCCAAAAATTATCCCACTTAAGAATGTCCTGTAGCCCTGCCCTTTAAAAATATATAAAAAAATAAATACAAATGGATAAATAATAAAATTAATTATTACAAAATTATAAGGTGGAAGACTGTAAGAGCTTAATACTCCAAATAAAAATAAAATTATCAGACTTAAAAAAAATTTATCTTGTAATAATTTTTTTAATTTAATAATCAAAACTTTTTATAATTTTATTTTCTTTATTGTTCATTTTTTTAAATTCTTTTATTTTCATATGATCATATCCTAATAGATGAAGGTAACCATGTACCCAAATTTTGTCAAATTCCCTTAAAAATGAAGAATTAGTAGATCTTTGTTTTATAATCTCAAAATTGATAGCAATATCTCCTAAATATAATTTTTTTTTTATTTTATAATTTAACGGAAATGAAAGCACGTCTGTGGTTTTCTTTTTATTTAAAAACTTTTGATTTAAATTTCTCATAGTTTTAGTGTCTGTCAAAAGTATTGAAAATTCTTGAAGGATTTTATTTTTGAAATGTTTTTTATGTATAGTTTTAAGTCTTTTTTTTAAATATTTTTTTGGATCTAAAATTTGTTTTTTCCATTTTGAGTGGTTTATGATTACATTTGCTCTTATCATTCATTATTATTTTGGTCAGCATAAGCTTTTACTATTTTTGAAACAAGTGGATGTCTTACAACATCCTCATGACTAAAATTAATAGTCGAAATCTCTTTTAAATGACCTAGTATTTTTTTAGATCTATTTAAGCCTGATGTGGATTTGTTCGGTAAATCTATTTGGGTAGGGTCCCCATTAATAACAATTTTTGAATTTTCACCTATACGTGTAAGAAACATTTTGATTTGAGTATCAGTTGCATTTTGCGCTTCATCTAAAATTGCAAAAGAGTTTTTTAATGTCCTACCTCTCATAAATGCGAGAGGTGCAATTTCAATATCGCCAACCTCAATTTTTTTTTGGATTTTTTCAAAATCTAATAAATCGTATAAAGAATCGTATAAAGGTCTAAGATATGGATCAACTTTTTCTCTCATATCTCCTGGTAAAAAACCTAGCCTTTCTCCTGCCTCGACTGCAGGCCTTGACAATATTATTCTTTCAATTTTTTTTTCTAATAACATCGTTAACGCTACTGCGACCGCTAAAAAAGTTTTTCCTGTCCCTGCTGGACCTGCAGAAATAACAATATCACTGTCATATAAAGCTCTTACATAATTTTTCTGTTTTTCTGATCTAGGGATTACTGATTTTTTTGGGGTTTTGATTATGTAATTTATTTTATTGTTAGTTTGAGTTTCTTCATTTATCATAAAGTTATTTATTGATGATTGTATATCTTTTTTTTCAATGGTTCCATTATTTAAAAATTGATTTGATAAAAATACAATTGCATTCTTAATTAGTTCATTTTTTTTTGAATTGTTTTTTAATGATATTGAATTACCTCTTGTATAAATGTTTGTATCAGTAATTTTTTCTAATTCTTTAATATTATTATTAAATTCACCTAAAACACCTGATAATAGTTTATTAGATTGGAAAATTATACTTAATGAACCATTATCAGAATAAACAAATTTTAAATCTGAATTGATATTTTTTTGTATTAAATTTGTCAATTAAGCTGCTTTGTTTTTTAAATTTATTATTTTTCCAAATAGTGTGTTTCTGTTAAAATTATTTATATTAACTTTAACTAATTTTCCAATATATTTTTCACTACCTTCAACAATTACTGAGTTTAAGTATTTATTTCTTCCAAATAATTTGTTTTGTTTGGAAATCTTGTTTTCAATTAAAACATCAATATTTTTACCATTAATATCTTTATTTGTTTGGTTTTGGTATTTAACAAGCAATTCTTGAATTATTTTCAACCTTTCCTTTGAAATATCATAGTCTATTAATTTATGCTCTGCAGCTTTTGTACCTGGTCTAGGACTAAAAATAAATGAAAATGAATTTATAAATTTTATTTTGTTTATAAGTTCAACTGTATCTTTAAAATCTGTCTCTGTTTCACCTGGATAAGATATAATAAAATCACTTGAAAATTTAATTTTATTATTTATTTTTTTTAGTTTTTCAAAAGTATTTATGTATTGTTCCACGGTGTGCTTTCTATTCATAAGTTTTAAAATATTATTTGATCCACTTTGTATAGGTAGGTGCACAAATGGCATAAGTTTTTTTGATGTTTTATAACAATCAATTAAATCTTCTGTCATGTCTAAAGGGTGTGAGGTTGTATATCTGATCCTTTCAAGTTCTGAATATTTATCTAGCTGATTAATAATATTTGAAATTCTTAGTTCTTTTGATTTATCAAAATATGAATATGCATTTACGTTTTGTCCTAAAAGAGTTATCTCTTTTACTCCATTTGATATTAATTGTTCAGCCTCTGATATAATTTTATAAAACGGTCTGGAATATTCAGGTCCTCTTGTAAAAGGAACAACACAAAAGTGACAAAACTTATCACATCCCTCCTGAATTGTTAAAAATGAAGATACATCATTACTATCATTTTTTATGTTGTCAAAGTGTTTAAATTTTTCAATTGTATCTATATCTGTTTCCTCGACTTTTTTTTTATTTATATGATTTTCTACCACACTCTGGATTTTATGATATGATTGAGGTCCGATTACGATATCAATATATGGTTCTCTTTTAAACATTTCCTCGTTTTCAGCCTGTGCAACACAACCGGCGATCACCATTATTGGTTTTTTTTTGTTTCTGTATAATTTTTTCACACGTCCAACTTCGTGATAAACTTTTTCTTTTGCTTTGTCTCTTATATGACATGTGTTTAAAATGAAACAATCTGCTTGATCTTGAATTTCAGTTTTTTCAAAATCTATCTTTTTTAGTGTGTCATAAATTCTATTTGAGTCATATTCATTCATTTGACAACCGAATGTCTTAATAAATATTTTTTTTTTCATTGAGTGTTATTTTTTCTTTACACCGTAAAGTTCCAGTTTATGATCTACGAGATCATATCCGTATTTTTCAGCAATTTTTTTCTGTAAGTTATGAATTTCCTCATCGCTAAATTCAATTATATGTCCGGTTTTTACATCTATTAGATGATCATGATGACTCTCTCTGATTTCTTCGTATCTTGCCTTGCCACCTTTGAAATCGTGTTTTGTGAGTATCCCTGCTTCCTCAAAAATTTTTACAGTTCTATAAACTGTTGCAATACTTATTTTTGGGTCTATTTTTGAAACTCTGTTATACAACTCATCTACGTCTGGGTGATCCGCTTCTCCATACGTTTCTTTTGACTCTGACATTACTTTTGCAATTACTTTTCTTTGATCGGTAAGTTTAATACCTTTAGAAATACATTTTTCTTCAATTGTCTCGCTCATATTAAAAAACTAATACTTTGGTTTTATCAAATTCCTTATTAAAGCTCCTTTTTTTAATAAGTCTAGTAATTTATTATAGTTAATATTTTCTAAATGTTCTCTACTGAAGCCATACAAATCAATACTATTTGAGAGGCTCAATGCCTTACAAGTAACTATCGATGATCTTAAAGTTGAAAATTTTCCTGGTCCGTGATTAACCAAAATGTTTGAAATATCAGCAATTTTGAACTGATTTGATTTCAAAAAGTCAAAAATTATAATTGCAAGTCTATCAAAATTTTCTCTATTGTTTAAATATTCATTAGTATAAGATTTATTTTTTGTAATGACTTTTAAAATAATTTTATCCTCAACTGCATCAACAATTAGACTCTTCATTTTATTTTTATTATTAACAAATAATTACGCGGAAGCAAATACCACTAGAAATTATAATAATGACGCTGGTATTTTATCCATAATGTATCATAGATTTAATGAAGATAAATATCCATCCACTAATATAAAATTAGATATTTTTATTAAACATATGAATATAATTAAAGAGAATGGTTATGAATTTCTTAATCCTAATAATTTTGAAAACAAACTTTATAGCAATAAAGAAATTAAGATGATGCTGATTACTATTGATGATGCATTTAAGTCTTTTTATGATTTTGCATGGCCATATTTGAAAAAACATAAAATACCCTTCATATTATTTGTTTCTACAGAACCAGTAGGCTCAAATGGATATATGACTTGGGAACAAATAAAAGAAATTGAAAAGGAGGAATTCGCGTTTATCGGCAATCATTCACATAGTCATGAATATTTAATAAATTACGATTTTGAATATTTTAAGTCTGACATTGAAAACTCAATTAAGATTTTTCAAAATAAATTGGGATATAATCCTAAATTTTTTTCGTATCCGTTTGGTGAATATAGTTTGAAACAAAAAAAATTTATTGAAAAATATTTTTCATTTGGTTTTGGTCAGCATTCGGGAGTAATTGACGCAAACAAAGATATGTTTGAACTGCCTAGGTTTCCAATAAATGAGAAATATGGTGACCTGGATAGATTTAAATTTTTAGTAGATCTTAATCCCCTTGAATATAAATCCATATCCTTAAAAGATATGTTGCTAAAACCCGAAAATAATCCGCCAAATTTGATTATTGAATTTTTTGATGAACAACAAAATATTGAAAATATAAATTGTTTTTCGAATGAAAGTGGAAACTGGAACAAAACTAAAATTAATTTTGAGAAAAATAAGCTCGAAATTTTATTTAAAGAAAAATTTAAGGAGAGAAGAGGAAGAATTAATTGTTCTTTAAAAGATGAAATTGGATGGAGATGGCTTGGACTTCAATTTTCAATAAAAAATTAAATGTTATTTTTTAAATCTTTGCTTGTAGGCAGAATTTTTACGTTATCGAAGTCTTTAAGATTGTTTTGCTCAATAATTTTCTTAACAATTTTTGTGTATTCTTCTCCGGTTTGTGCATATTCATTCAAATAGTTTGCGAGTTCTAAACTATTAAGAGGCTCATCATTATCTCGTTGAATAGCTCTTGCCTTTCTAAATTCTTTATAACTTGAATGAGTATTTAGATTCCTTTGATATGCTCTGACTGATGCTTTCAACACACTAAAAGCCATTACTTTGTGCTTATCTTCCTTATCAGATGCCGCTGGCTTGATACCATCACCGGAATATGTCCACTGTCCAAACAAGGCATTCCCTTCGATAGCAAATCTTGATGTTCCCCATCCAGTTTCTTTTGCTGCTTGCGCGATTGCTAACGATACTGGTATCTCGTCCATTCTAATTTTTAAAGTTGAGAGGTCTTTCGATTTAACTCCATATTGTTTAAATTTTGATAAAAGCCACTCATTTTCTATTTTAGAATTGTTATTTTTGTTAAGAATTTTAAACAACATCACTCTATCTCTTTTAATTCTATTATTCTCACTCAAGATGAGTGGCAAAACTATCTTAATAAACAAATCTTTTCTTTCCTTTGAGCTTTCAATATTCTTCATTTCTTCGGGGAGCATACCTACCTCAAAAGCTTTAACAAATTTTTGTTTCCTCACATTTTTTAAAAAATAATTTTTATCTTTGAAGATTTCATTCAGTATTGAGGCCTCAATCCTTACTGATTTCGATGGCCCGTCTTTGAATTCTACATCCTCATATAAATTCCTATGATCAAAGCTATCATCTGTACTTTTTTCAGTAATTAATTCCTCTCCTGACAGAACTTTTTCAAGATATTTTTTTGATAAGTTATCTTTAAATTTCGGTTTTAAAAAGGTTTGATCATAAATATGAGAAATTAGAGGAAGCAAAGAAAAAAATCCTATTATTAAAAAGCTTGATAAAGTAGTTAGATAGAAAGATTTATAATACTTTTCGATTGCGTTACTTTTTAATTTTGAAATTTTGAAACCTTTTTTATGAAGAATTTTTTTTAATTCTAAAATGCTCATTGATTTATACTTCTTTATCATAAATTTTAATAACTTTCCTTAAATAGATATGACTTTTTTTACTTCCGGAATATAATGGCTTAATAGGTTTTCAACTCCACGTTTTAAAGTAATAGTTGAACTTGGACATCCTGAACAACTACCTTGTAACTTAACTGTTACAACACCATCTTCAAAATTTTCGAAAGAAATGTCACCACCATCTCTTGCCACTGCAGGTCTAACTTTAGTCTCCAATACGTTAATAATTTTTTTTTCTAAATCAGATATATTTTTTTTTTCAACTTCATTCTCTTTACTGTTCACCACACTCTCAAAACCCTTAGAATAAAAATCATTTATGTAAGATATTATAATATGTTTTAAATCGGACCATTCGAAATCATTATTTTTATTAACAGATAAAAAATCCTCGTACAAAAATACACCTCTAACACCTTGCACGGATAGGATATTTTTTACCAACTCGTTATCACTTTTGCTAACGTCTAAAATTTCAATCGGGCCAACTTTAGATACTTTTTTACCCGGTAAAAACTTTAATGAGTTTGGGTTTGGTGTATTTTCAGTTTGTACATACATACATGTTATATAATCAATATTAGGAAGTTTTAAAGGGTAAATTTCTTAAAATCCAATAATTTTTTTCATCTCTTTAGTCTTTTTTAATGAAATTTCTTGAGCTTTAATAGCACCTTCAATCAGAATTTTATCTATAAAATTTATATCTTTTTTTAATTTGTTCATCTCAGATGAAATAGGATAAATTTTATCTACGGCTAATTCTGATAATTTATTTTTAAAATCCGAAAAATTTTTACCAGAAAATTCTTTTATTGTTGTCTTTAAATCTTGACCATGTAAAGAAGAATAAATACCAAGAAGATTTTTAGCTTCCGGTCTTGCTTTTAAATCTTCTTCATTTTCTGGTAAAGGCAGAGCATCAGTTTTTGCTTTTTTTATTTTATTAGATATTTGTTCTTTACTATCATTTAAATTAATCCTGCTTAATTCAGAGGGATCAGATTTACTCATTTTTTGTGTACCATCTTTTAGACTCATTATTCTAGAAAAATTCTTTTGTATCATAGGCTCTGGAACTTTAAAAAAATTAGGTGAATTAAAATCTAGATTAAACTTTTGTGCAATATCTCTTGTAAGTTCTAAATGTTGTTTTTGATCCTCTCCAACAGGTACATGTGTTGTGTCGTATAACAATATATCAGAGGCCATTAAAATTGGATAAACATACAAACCTATACTTGCTTTTTCTTTATCTTTGCCTGCTTTTTCTTTAAATTGTGTCATCCTGTTCAGCCAACCCATCCTTGCAGTACAGCCCAAAATCCATGAACATTCCGAATGTGCTGGAACCAATGATTGTTGAAAAATGATACTTTTTGTGAAGTCGAGTCCACTTGCTAAAAAAGCTGAAGTTGTCTCTCTAATGTTATTTTTTAGAAAATTAGGATCTTGTCTGAGTGTAATGGCATGTGGATCAACTACACAATAAATACAATCAGTATCGGTTTGGTTTTGAAAGTTAACAAAGTGTTTTATTGCTCCTAAATAGTTTCCTATATGAAGATTACCAGTAGGTTGAACACCGGAAAAAATTTTTTTGGGCATATTTAATACTTTAATTTAATATCTGAAAATTTAAAAGCTTTTGTAATAACAGATACAAAAATGTACATGAAAAATGTAAGTAAAATTATAAACAAGATAAAAAACAGTTTATAATCACTATAATAATCAAGATTTTCTGAAAACCTATCAATCAAAAAATAAAAGAAATACGATGATAAAATACTTGAACAAGAAATTTTAAGAAAAGAAAAAATGATATTATAGTTTATTTGATAATAATCTTTTTTACAAATGTAAATAAACAAAATTAAAGTATTTATCCAAGAAGAAATTGTTGTCGAAATTGGTATTATTATAAATCCAATTTTATTAAAAAATATCACACTTATTAAAATATTTGTCAAAACTGAAACAAGAGAGAAATAGAAAGGAGCTTTAGTATTGTGTCTTGCAAATAAAAATGTGGAAAATATTTTTATTAATGCGAACGCTGGAAGACCAAAGGCAAAATAAAATAATGCAATTGCAGAATTCTCTACACTAATGATACTAAAAGAGCCATAGCCAAATAAACTTGACGTTATCTCTTTTGATGCAATTAGAAGAGCAAACATTGCTGGTAAACTTAAAAAAATACAAAGCTCAATTGATTTATTTTGAATAAAATCAATTTTTTTTTGGTTTTTTGTTTTAATGTGTTTGCTTAAGGTTGGAAGAAGTACAGTACCTATTGCTATACCTGCAATAGCTAAATTAATTTGGTATATTCTATCAGCATAATATAAATAAGACACGGCATTTGCTTGAAAAGATGCAATGATTGTACCAACTAAAATATTTATCTGTGTTACCCCTGAAGAAAATATACTGGGTATTAACTTTGTAAAAAAAAATTTAATTTTTTTTGTTACAGTAAAGCTAAATTTTATTTTTGGAGAAAAATATTTTTTTACAAAAAAATAAAGGAAAATTAATTGAAGAAGCCCTGCTAAAGCGACACCATAAGAAAGATAAATCACGATAGAATCATTTTCGTTTTTTAAGAATATTAAAATTAAAATAAGTATAATGTTAAGAACTATAGGTGCCGCTGCTGCAACTCCAAATCTATTGTGAGAGTTCAGAATTGCAGAAAAGAAAGATGCTAAGCTTATAAAAAATAGAAATGGAAAAGTAATTCTTGTAAGAAGAATTGTCAGTTCTAACTTTGTATTATCCTCATTAAAGCCTGGGGCAATCAAATAAATAAATACGGGCATTAAAATTTCAACAAATAAAGTGACTCCTAAAAGTCCAAAAGTTAAATAATTGAAAATTTGGTTTGAAAAATTTTGGGCATTCTTTCTCGAAATTGCTAACTCCGATGAATAACTTGGAACAAATGCTGCATTAAAAGTTCCCTCTGAAAATAATCTTCTAAATGTGTTTGGTATTCTGAAAGCTACAAAAAATGCATCTGTTACAGGACCTGATCCTAAGTTTAAAGCTATAAAGAAATCTCTTAGATAACCCAATATCCTACTCAAAATCGTATAAAAACTGAATGTGCCAGTTGACTTAATCAGATTCATAAATCATATTAGAGTAAGTTATTCTATTTTTATACCTAATTAAAAAAAATGAAAAAAAAAAAAATTGAACATTATTCAGATAAAGAGGCATTAGATTTTCATAATAGTAATAAATCTGGCAAGATTGAGATAATTTCTTCTAAACCTATGACTACAAAAAGGGATTTAGCTTTAGCTTATTCTCCTGGGGTTGCAGCGCCTGTAAAAGCTATATTTACAAACCCAGAGTTAGCATATGACTATACAACTAAAGGAAATCTTGTTGCAGTTATAAGTAACGGCTCTGCTATTTTAGGATTAGGAAATTTAGGAGCTATAGCATCAAAACCAGTTATGGAAGGAAAAGCAGTACTTTTTAAAAGATTTGCAGATATTGATGCTATAGATTTAGAAATAGATTCTAATGATACGAATGAAATTATTAATTCGATAAAAAATTTTTCAAAAAGTTTTGGTGGTATCAATCTAGAAGATATTGCGGCACCTGAATGTTTTATTATTGAGGAAAAACTTAAAAAAATTCTTGATATACCTGTTTTTCATGATGATCAACATGGGACTGCAATTATTACTTATGCTGCTTTGATGAACGCTTTAGATATTACAAAGAAGAATAAAAACAACATTAGGATAGTTGTTAATGGTGCTGGAGCTTCTGCAATGGCATGTACAAATTTACTATTAAAATCTGGTGTTAAGAAATCAAATATTGTCATGGTAGATAGCAAAGGAGTAATTAGTAAAAAAAGAAAAGACCTAAATAAGTGGAAACTTTTTTATGCCTCAAATACTACTGCTAAAAATCTTAAAGAGGCAATAAAGAATGCAGATGTTTTCTTAGGTTTATCATCAGCTGGAGTTTTAAGTAAGGAAAATGTGAGAAGTATGGCACATAATCCTATAATTTTTGCTTGTGCAAATCCTGACCCTGAAATTACTCCTGAAGAAATTGAGGAGGTTAGGAATGATGCTATCGTTGCAACTGGTAGATCAGACTATCCTAATCAAGTTAATAATCTTTTAGGATTTCCTTATATTTTCCGAGGCGCATTAGATGTAAGAGCAAAAACTATTAACGATGAAATGAAGTTGGCTGCTGCAAATGCAATAGCTTCTCTAGCTAGAGAAAGAGTCCCTGATGAAGTGGTTGCTGCAATGGGTGGTGATAGACCAAAGTATGGTAAAGATTATATAATTCCATCAACATTTGATCCGAGATTGATAAATGTAATACCAGTGGCTGTGGCGAAGGCAGCTATAAAAACTGGTGTAGCTAGAAAGAAAATTGAAAATTTTGATCAATATGCTGATCAATTAAATCAACGATTAGATCCATCAGTTACAATCATGCAAGGTATTAATTCTCAAATTAAAAAAAACCAAAAAAGAGTAGTTTTTGCAGATGGCGAGGACGAAAATACTTTAAAGGCTGCAATCGCATTTAAAAAAAGTGGGTTAGGGATTCCTGTGCTTGTAGCAAAAGAAAAAGTTGTAAAGGAACGCCTTAAAGATATTGGGTACAGTGAAAACCTTAACATTGAAATAATAAACTCTACCAAGAGAAGTTTGAGAGATAAATATTCAAATTATATATTTAAAAAACTCCATCGATCACAAGGTCTATTAGAAAGAGATTGTGATAGACTGGTAAGAAACGATAGAGTCATTTGGGGTTCATGTATGGTTGCCTGTGGAGATGCTGATGCAATGGTAACAGGAAATACAAGAAGGTATGGACAATCTTTGCAAAAAATCACTAAGGTAATTGACCCAAGACCAGGAGAAATTATGTTTGGTCTTAATATGGTTGTAAACAAAGGCAGAACAGTCTTTATTGGTGACACTAGTGTTCATGAATATCCATCCTCGAAACAACTTGCAGATATTGCAATATCTTCTGCTAGAGTTGTAAGATTGTTTGGATTTAATCCAAAAGTAGCTTTTTTATCCCATTCAACATTTGGACAACCAATGACAAGCAGAACAAAACACATAAGAGATGCTGTTGACATTTTAAAAGAGAAAAATGTAGATTTTAAATTTGATGGCGATATGCAACCTGATGTGGCACTAAGTGAGGAGTTTAAAGAATTATATCCTATGTCAGAAATAGTTGGAAATGCAAATATACTTATAATGCCAGGACAACATAGTGCAGCAATTTCATACAAAATTATGAAGACAATGAGTAGCGCAAAGGTAATTGGGCCACTATTAATTGGGCTAGGGGCCGCAATAGAAATCGCACCTCTGAGATGTTCAACATCTGAGATACTAAATTTAGCTTCTGTTGCTGCTTACTCAGCTGGAGTAATAGAGTATAAGAAAAAAAATTAATCTTTTTTTATTCTTAAGTCTTCAACCAATAAAATACTTGTAATTACATCCTCTACATCAAGTATTTCATTTGCTTCTTTAATTATTTCATCTGTTTCTTGCTTTGATTGAGCAATACCATACACATAAATTATTTTTTTATAAGTGTCTATATTATAGTTAACAGCTTTTATTTTCTTGTTAAATATCATTGCTGATCTTAGTTGTGACGTAATCAAAACATCTTTGGCTGATTGTTGAAAATTAAATTTTTCTTTTATTCTTAGATCATTTTTGACTGATCTTGCACCTTTCGTTTCCCAAGCTATTTTTGTTATTTTCAATTTTTCTTCTGGAGTATCAACTTTACCAGTAATAAATATTCGTCCATCTAAAACTTTTGCGTTTACAGTTAAAAGATAGTTTTTATTGACCTTCAGTAGTCTCGCTTCTAAACTTTTATCCATTATTGAGTCATCAATTTGAGTACCCAAGGATCTCGGATCTAAAGCTACGGTTACACCGGTGCCGAAAACTCCAGGTGACGAAGCTCCTAAACAACTATTTAAAAAAAATAAAAGAATTAAAATTTTAAATATTTTAAATTTCATTTTTGAGTCCTAAGCAATATTTATATATTTTTGATTTTGAAATATTACTCTTAAATTTAATAATTTCTGAAATATCTTTAACACTAACCTTATTTATTAATTTTTTTATAAGAACTTTATCAGATTCGGATAAATTTTCTGAACTTTTTTTTAACTTATTTTTTTCTGAAATCACTACTGTTATTTCACCCTTAAGGTCATTGTCAGGGATATTTAAATATTTAACTTCTGACCTATAAAATTCTTCATAATATTTAGTAATTTCTCTACAAATAAGTATTTTTCTTCCATCAAAGTATTTCTTTATAAGTGAAACATATTTTTTAATTTTTTTAGAAGATACAAAAAAAACTAAAGAACAATCCATGTTGGACATATGCTTAAAATTGCTTTCTAAATCATTAACTTTATTTGGTAAAAATCCCTTGAAATAAAAATCATTTGAAAAACCGCTAATTGAGACTGCTGCTGTAACAGCAGAAACCCCAGGTATAGGTATAATTTTAATTTTATTATCTATACAAGCGTTAACAATTATATTACCTGGGTCCGAAATTAGAGGCGTCCCAGCATCTGAGATAATAGAAATAATTCGTTTTATTTTAAAGTAGTCAATTATTTTATCAACATTTTTTTTTTCATTGAACTTATGATTTGATAATAGAGTGCTCTTTATATTATAGAAGTTTAACAGTTTTTTTGCTACTCTTGTATCTTCACATAATATTATATCTGAATTTTTTAAAACATTTATGGCTCGTTCACTTATATCTTTAAGATTTCCTATTGGTGTAGATACTATATATAATCCTTTTTCCATCTTATTTTTGTCTTGTTCTAAACTCATAATATGATCAATATATTATTATTTAACTAATGAAAACTTTTTGCAAAATTTATTTTATTTTATTTTTATTAATCAGCTTAAATGCAAATGCTAAAACAAGTGAAAATATAAAAATAGGATTGATTGTTCCACTCACGGGTGAATACAGTGAAATAGGCAATTCTATTTTAAATGCTGCAAGACTTGCTTTAAACTCTATAGATGACAGCAGATTTGAAATATTACCAAGAGATACTAAGTCAGATCCAGATACAGCACTTAAAGTGTCGAAGGACTTATACACTAGACACGGCGTAGAAATAATTCTTGGCCCATTGTTCAATAAAAGTACAAAAAATCTAAATAAAATTCCTGAGGTAACATTTATATCATTTACAAATAAGTTATATGGTAACCCATCAAATGTAATAACTTCGGGAGTAAACGCAATCTCACAAGTAAATGCTATTAAAAAATTTCAAAAAAAAAACAATCTTGAAAGAACAATTTTCTTAATTCCAAATTCCAGTTTTAACGAAGAAATTGAGAATGCAATTACAAAAACAAATATAAAGATTAAAGATAAATTTATTTATGATACAGACCCGACTTTGTTAACCTCTCAAATCGAAAAAATAACAAAATATCAAACAAGAAAACAAAATTTAATTGATGAAATAAAAAGAGTAGAAGATTCAAATGAAGTAAATAAGGAAAAAATTCTAAAAAATTTGGAAAAAAAAGACACTTTAGGTGGTATTAACTTTGATTCTGTTGTTATTGCAGATTTTGACGAAAATTTAAAAAGCGTTGCTACTTCGTTACTTTATTCGGATGTCTCATCAAAGAGAGTAAAATATATATGTTTGAACCAATGGTTTGACAACTCACTTTTAAAAGAAAATTCTCTCCAACCTATATACTTCCCCTCTATAAATAAAAAAAACTTTGAAGAGTTTAAAAAGGAATACAAAAAAAAATTTAAAAAAAACTCGAACCAAATTTCATTTTTAAGCTACGATTTAACGGGACTAATATACTATCTATTATATAAAAATAACTTTGAAATAGATAAGAAAATTTTTTATAAAAAAAATAAATTTTTAGGCAAAATAGGTGTTTTTGAAATTGATAAAAATATAATTACACATGAACTGAGTTTTTACTCTGTTGAAAACAATAAATTTAAAAAAATTTTTTAATTTTACTAAATGCTTTCATTCTATGGTCTATTTTGCTTTTTTCAGAATAATTCATTTGACCAAACGTTAATTTTTTTCTGTTGGGAATAAAGATTGGATCATATCCAAAACCTTTTTTACCGATTTTTTTTTTTGATATCCGACCTTCGATAATACCAATTGATTGTATAGGTTTTTTTTTTAAACCATAAATAGTCAGAGCACAGATAAATCTTGCAGAGATATTTTTTTTTTTCCAATTTTTATCAATTTTATATAATTTCTTAAAAATTTTATTTATAGCCAAATTAAAATCGTTTTTTTTACCTGCCCATCTAGCTGAATAAATTCCAGGTTCTTTATTTAATGCATCAATTTCTAAACCTGAGTCATCCGCTATACATACCTTCTTTGATTTTTTGTAAAAATATTTAGCTTTAATTAGAGAGTTTTCCTTAAATGTCTTTCCATTTTCAATTGGACTCCTATAACCGTGCTCTTTAGGCGAGGAAATTAAGTAATTTTTTGGTAATAAATCTTTAATTTCCTTTAATTTTCCGTCATTATTTGTGCCAACTATTATTTCATTTTTTTTTTTTTTTAACATCTAGAATTTTTAAATTTACTAACCATATAATGATAATGGCAAAAGAAGAAATAGAAAATTTTGACGGTATCTCTAATGAGGAATTAGAAAAAAGAAATAATTCTGATAAAAATAATGAGTCTTCTGATGAGCATAATAAAAATAATGAAAATGAAATTTCACCAGATGATGAAATTAATAATTTGAAGGATAAACTTTCTAGAGCTTATGCGGAGATAGAGAATCAAAGAAGAAGATTTGATAAAGAAAAAAATGAAGCTTACGAATATGGTGGTTTTGCATTTGCTAAAGAGGCTTTAAACATTCTAGATAATTTAGAAAGATCAAAAAATTCCCTAGAAAATGATGAATCATTAAAAGATAAGACATCATTAAAAAAAATAATAGAGCATATTGAAATTATAAACAGTGATATGCTCATGATTTTTAAGAAGAATAATATTGAGCCTATAAGAGCAATAAATGAGAAATTAGACCCTAATTTGCATCAAGCCATGATGGAAATTGAAGATGATTCAAAAGAACCGGGCACTATTGTTCAAGAAATTCAAAAAGGATTTATGATTAAAGATAGGTTGTTAAGACCTTCTTTAGTAGCAGTATCAAAGAAAAAATTAAAAAATAGCGATAAAAGTGAGGAAAATAAGGAAAAAAAATCAAAAATTAATGTTTAGCTAAGCTTGTAGATAAGAAATTAGCACTTATATGAAAGGTTAAGGTAACAAAATGAGTAAAGTAATAGGAATAGATTTAGGAACAACAAATTCTTGTGTAGCAATTATGGAAGGTACACAAGCTAAAGTTTTAGAAAATGCTGAAGGAGCTAGAACAACACCCTCTGTAGTAGCTTTTACAGATAGTGAAGAAAAACTGATTGGTCAGCCAGCAAAAAGGCAAGCTGTAACTAATCCGGAAAATACAATTTTTGCTGTAAAAAGATTAATCGGCAGAAATTTTAATGATGCAACTGTAAAAAAAGATATCGAAACAGCACCGTTTAAAATTGTTAGCTCCGAGAAGGGAGATGCATGGATAGAAGCTAAGGGAGAAAAATATTCTCCTTCACAAATATCTGCATTTACACTTCAAAAAATGAAAGAAACTGCTGAAAAATACTTGGGGTCTGAGGTAAAGCAAGCTGTTATAACTGTCCCAGCTTACTTTAACGATGCTCAAAGGCAAGCAACGAAGGATGCAGGTAAGATTGCAGGTTTAGAAGTTTTAAGAATTATAAATGAGCCAACAGCTGCTTCTCTGGCTTATGGACTAGATAAAAAAGCAAATAAAAAGATTGCAGTATATGATTTGGGTGGTGGAACATTTGATGTATCGATTCTAGAGTTAGGTGATGGTGTATTTGAGGTCAAATCTACAAATGGAGATACTTTTCTTGGTGGAGAAGATTTTGATAATACAATTGTTGAATATTTATTAAATGAGTTTAAGAAAGACAATGGTATTGATCTTAAATCAGACAAATTAGCATTACAAAGATTAAAAGAAGCTGCTGAAAAAGCTAAAATAGAACTTTCGTCAGCAACTCAAACTGAAATTAATTTACCATTCATTACCGCCGATAAAACTGGTCCTAAACATATTAATTTAAAGATGACTAGAGCTAAATTAGAAGCTTTAGTAGAAGACTTAATTTCGAGAACTATACCGCCTTGTCAGACAGCGTTAAAAGATGCAGGCTTATCAGCAAACGAGGTGGATGAGATTGTTCTGGTAGGAGGGATGACAAGAATGCCTAAAGTTATTGAGGAAGTAAAAAACTTTTTTGGTAAAGAACCTAATAAGTCTGTAAATCCTGATGAAGTAGTTGCTATGGGAGCTGCAATACAAGCAGGAGTGCTACAAGGAGATGTTAAAGACGTTTTATTATTAGATGTGACACCACTGTCATTAGGGATTGAGACCCTAGGCGGAGTATCTACTAAACTTATTGATAAAAACACTACAATTCCTACAAAGAAAAGCCAGGTATTTTCAACGGCTGAAGATAATCAACCCGCAGTTTCTATAAGAGTACTTCAGGGTGAAAGAGAAATGGCTTCAGATAACAAAATATTAGGAAACTTTGAATTAGTAGGTATAGCACCAGCACCAAGAGGAGTGCCACAAATTGAAGTGACTTTTGACATAGACGCAAATGGAATTGTAAATGTTTCAGCTAAAGACAAGGGTACTGGCAAAGAGCAAAAAATACAAATTCAAGCATCTGGCGGTTTAAGTGACGAGGAAATTAATCAAATGGTTAAAGATGCAGAGTCTAATAAAGAAGCTGATAAGAAAAAGCGAGAGGCTGTTGATGCGAGAAACCAAGCTGATACTTTGTTACATTCTACTGAGAAAAACCTTAAAGAACACGGATCTAAAGTTTCTGATGCAGATAAAAAGGCTATTGAGTCAGCATCCGCAAATCTTAGAAACTCTTTAAAAGGAACTGATGTAGAGGAAATTAAAAAGAAAACTCAGGATTTAGTTCAAGCTTCTATGAAATTAGGAGAAGCAATATATAAATCTCAACAAAGTGCAAAACCAGGTAATGAGCCTAAGGATGCAAAAAAAGAGGACAAAAAAGACGATAACGTTGTTGATGCAGACTTTGAAGAAGTAAAAGACGAAAATAAAGAGAAAAGCGCGTAA
>MDSZ01151313.1_pt1 | contig 49964 bp, 43 predicted proteins | sample 811201 | NCBI WGS metagenome assembly MDSZ01 (sample SAMN05326647, study PRJNA326480) | marine metagenome | isolation source: seawater | place: Indian Ocean: North | collected 2010
AACTACTACATCACAGCAACAGATGATGGTGCTGATCAAACAGAGCCAAAAACATCTGTATATCCATACGATATTGAGTATGATCAATTAGGATTTATTGTAACTGATAATTTATTTATCAGTGATGTACAATATACGCCTTGGCCTTCCGGCAATACAAGATATGAAGGGTGTGAGGTAACTGTTTCGGGTATTGTAACAGCAGATACAGCGCAATATATCGGACATGGAATTGGTACTACTGCCTATAATTCCTATGCTTTACAGGATGGTGAGGGGCCTTGGGGTGGCCTTATCTTTGACACCGAGGAGATGGTTGAAGTTACTAGAGGAGATCATGTGACCATAACTGGGCTTGTCACTGACTTTGACCCAGAATGGTTGTACAAATTTGGTGGAAATACGCGCCTGATTAATGCTCAAGTTTCAGATATTTTACAAGTTGGGGAGCAAGGTCCGTATATGGTATCCTGCGAAGACATTTATCAGACCGCTGATGAGGTTGAATCATATGAGGGTGTGTTAGTGAAATTGAACAATGTGACCATCTCATCCGTAAATCTTTATGACTGGTCCATTACTGATGGAACTGGTTTTGAAGCATTGATTGATGATGATATGGCAAACTTAGATGCATTTAATTCCATGGATCTTCTTGTTGAAGGTCAAGAGTTAGATCATGTAATGGGAATCTTCAACTATAGTTATGGAACATATAAGGTACAGATTCGTGATGTTGCAGACCTTGGTCAGACAGTTGGTATAGATGATGATGTTAAGGTAAATCCTTATGACTATGTGTTACATGATAACTTTCCAAATCCTTTTAACCCAGAGACCCAAATACGATTCTCAATTGGATCTCAAGAAGATGTAAAACTTATTATTTATGATGTAATGGGAAGGCAGGTTCGAACTCTTATAGGTGGGAGCACACTAGGCGCAGGGTTTCATGTGATGAATTGGAATGGTTTAGATGATAAAGGACAGAGAGTCCCTTCTGGAATGTATGTCTACCGTATAAAAGCAGGAGAATTCATTGCCGATAAGAAAATGTTACTTGTTAAATAAAACATTATTGGGGGTGGTAAAATCACCCCTCTTGGAATAAAACTGAAAAATTTAAAATTATTTATACTTTTATTCATTCTTTCATGCGGCCGTTGGGAGTATGAAGATCAGTCTGAATTACTTGGGCCTAATTTTCCTGAAACCTATCTTTCTTTAGTTGCAATAGATACCATTTTTTCATCTATTGATTCATTAGGGAATATTATTTATGCAATTAATGAGGAACCAGATAGTGGATATGTTTGGGATACTTTGGACCAGGCATTTACAACAATCACGACAAGTAGACAAGAACTTCATTGGTGGGGTGAAGATATGGATGGTGATATAATGGGCTATGAATTTAAGTGGAATAGCGATTCCATTTGGACCTACACTACAAAAGAAAGTGGAATATTCTATGTGCCCATTCGCTCTGAACTTGATGTATTTACATTTGAGATCAAATCCATTGATAACGATGGTAATCCAGACTCTACTCCTTCCAAAATAACCTTACCAATAAGGAACTCCAGTCCAGAGATATCATTTCGATACCTTTCAAATCCTCTAATAACAGATCTAGGAAGCGATACTAGTTTTACATTTCCAACTCGAACATTCATTTGGGATGTCTATGATCAAGATGGAAATGAGACTATCACGGATGTATTTTATGCAATGGACGATACTTGTGATGCATGTTGGGTGGTCTTAGATGGTGATGTAAATAGCGTTACTTTAAGAGAAATAAATCCTGGTAGCAGGACCTTTTTTCTTAAATGTAGAGACATTGCAGGAGCTGAAAGTGAAATCATAAGATTTCCTGATATAAGTAGACCAGCTGATGCTCAATTCTGGATAGTAAAACCAGTTTTGGGCGATATCCTAATAGTCGATGATTATCCATTGGACAATGCCAATAATACACTCTCTTGGTATGCAAGTTTGTTAGATACATTATTAGGCCCAGATCAATATTCTTACTGGGAGATTGGTGATGAACTACCATACTCTTCTACAGATGTAACTGCTAATTTGAATTATTTTAAAACAGTGCTCTGGTATGCTGCCTATAACAATACTAGCGCAGCAGACGATACTTACAATCAAGCTGAAGCAAGTATTGTTAACTTCATAATGGGTGGTGGAAATCTATTTATTAATCCAATAGATTTTGAAGATACTACTTTTACTTGGTTCCCCTTGGACTCTTTGGTTACATTGAATCCCAGTGGACGTCTTTTACCAAATAAGGTAATAGAGAGCCCAATAGATAGTACGCTCAATCTTTCTGTGTCTCACCTCATAGCAGTTAAAGTAAAAGGTTTTTGGCCAAGCCTTTTAGATTTTGAGATATTAACTGAAATATATCATATGGCTGACCCCCAAGAGAATGATACCTGGCTTGGGAACCCTACTGTTTGTAGTATGGGGCAGTATCGAGTTTCACCAACTCAGTTATCTGGTAAGGTCGTAATAATGACTTTGCCTCTCCATGATGGTTACAGACCAAAATTACAGGGAAATGGTTCAGCGATAAAATTATTCAACTACCTATTTGAAAATGAATTTTAAGACCAAAAAAATACTCTTTCTTTTTTCATTTCTTACTATGGTTCACGGTGGAGGTCTAGGATCAATTAATGGGAAAATTATTGATTCAAAGACAGGGGGCGCGCTTCCTGGAGTGAATGTGATAATTAAGGGAACATATTATGGTGTATCATCTGATATGGAGGGGAAATATCAAATTAATAATGTGTCTCCAGGAAGTTATGATCTTGAGGTCTCCATGATTGGCTATAAGATAATATTGAAAACTGGATTAGTAATCAGCAATGATGAGTTAATCACGATTGATTTTAATATGGAAGAAACCGTTCTTAGTTTTGGAGAGGACGTTGTTGTAATGGGAAAAAAACCATTGTTTGATGTTGATGAAACATCATCCATCTCAAGAGTAAGGAAGGAAGATATTGAGTCAAAGGTTGTGTCTAGTGTTGAAGATATACTTTCAGAACAGATTGGAGTAACCACGCAGGATAACGAGATACATATAAGAGGAGGAAGAATTGATGAAAGCATATTTGTAGTAGATGGTTTTTCTGTGAAAGATCCACTCTCAGGATATTCTGGTAACCTTTTTGTTAATGCGGATGCAATTGAGGAGCTAGAAATAGTCACTGGTGGCTATAATGCTGAATATGGCCAGGCAATGTCAGGTGTCGTAAATATTAAATTAAAGGAAGGAAGAGATCGTTATGAAGGTAGTGTGAAATATTCAAGCGATAGACTACTACCTGGAAACTTTAATACAGATAGGGTAGAATTCAATTTTGGTGGGCCTGATCTTTTTTTTCAAACAATGCCAGGATTGATGGGGATTGAATTGCCGGGTCGCTTTTCCTTTTTCCTAAATGGGTATGGGAAGATGTACGATGGAAATTTACCAGTAGCTTCAAAACTATATCCTCACCGTTTCTGGAATTCTTCTATCATTAGCGGTGAAAGTGCTGATGAATTTATGTCAATGTTAGCAGGGAGAGAAAATAACGACTGGCATTTTTTATATAAGCTCACATGGGAGTTAACAAAAAAGAAAAAACTGTCTGTTTCTTATGATGCATCCATGAATATAAATCAAGGTTATTTTATGCCAAGGGCATTTGCGTCTACATATTTCCCCTACAGGTATATGAACATACTTGATAACTATAATACCATAACTAGAGATACTCGTTTATTAAATTTAAATTGGACACACACTCTATCTACTAGGTCATTCTATGAATTCACCATCGGAAAGTTCACCACAATGGAACATAGTGCTGTCCAAGATATGCATTGGAGCGACTACCAAGAGAGACTTGATCTTGAACCCATAAATTATAATCTTGATGATACTAACCTTGATGGTAATGTTTTGATTACCTATGGGGATGAATTCTATGACACGGGGTTTGCACCTGAGTGGTATGATCTTAGTAGCGAAAATACCCGTTTTGATTTTGATTGGACGTTGCATACACAATCAGGACATAAAATAAAAACAGGAATTGAGCATACAATAACTGACATACAGGTTCTAGATATCGATGAACCTTGGAGTGGTTCATCTGGTTTTGGTGCAAATTATGATTATTACAATGCCAAAACCTATTTTGGTGCATTTTATTTACAGGACAGAATTATTTTTGAAGGAATGACACTTAATCTTGGTCTAAGGACAGATTATTGGATTCCCGGAAGATATGTGGAAAATGCAATTTCAGATACAAATAGTATTATCATAACTGATGAAGCACGCGAAATATTTGCAGCAGAAACTTTCGATTTTCCCTGGTTTCAAGATTCATATAAAATGAAGGCAAGAATAAGTCCTAGGTTTGGAATTTCTCATCCGATTACTGACAATGATGTACTTTACTTTTATTATGGACATTTCTCACAATTGCCAACGTTTCAATATGTCTACGCAAAAATTAATTCAACAGCACAATCAACTTATCAAGTTTTTGGTAATCCAAATCTAAACCCAAAGACTACAGTACAGTACGAATTAGGTGTTAAACATCGTTTTAGCGAAGATCAGGTGTTAGAATTAAAAGCATATTGGAAGGATATGTTTGACTATGAAACATCTCAGACAATCAGACCATCTAATCCTAAATATGCACATTTGAGTTTTAATATGTATTTCAATGCTGATTATGCAAGAGCTAGAGGTATCGAAGCAATATTAAAAAGTAGGTTGTTTGAAAATTGGTATGTAGACCTCAATTTTAATTATAGTATTGTAACTGGAAAGAGTTCTTCTCCCCTGGATAATCTATTGGTACAGGCTGGCCAATTATCAGAAAAACCTCTAGGAGAAAATTATATGAGTTGGGATAGGCCTTTACATGTTTTTGCAAATCTCAATTATTCAAATCCCAAGAATTGGGGAATCTCAGCGAGGTTAGAATACGAATCTGGTCGCAGATATACTCGCTCTATTCAAGATACAGTGGTATACGTAGGCGATAAGGCATATTACCAAGGACCGAGGGAAGATGACCGTCCTTATGCATATGTAAGTCAAATACCTAATCACAATGTAGATTTAAAGATGCATAAAACTTTTAATGTAGGAAAATTCAAATTGAAAAGTTATTTCGAAATAGAAAACTTGATGAATGTAAAAATTCCTAGGCGTATAAATCCTTATACCGGACGCGGTTATGATCCTGGGGAAATATATGGTTATGGACTTGCAAATAGTCCTAACCCTAATAATGATCCATCTCGCTATAGAAAACTACGTTCAACTGAACTTGGCATACAATTTATCTTCTAATGAGAAAGAAAACTTTTTTTATATTTTTCATTCTTTGCTCTCTTTCTCAAGGTAAAGGTCAGGATCTGTTTCCAATATTGGGAGGCCAGAGGGCAGGCACTTCGGTTTTTACTTTTTTAAATATTGGTGTTAGTGCTAGGGCCGTTGGTATGGGTGAGTCAGTTGTTGCATTAAATCAAGACGCAGCTAGTATTTATTATAATCCAGCTGTAATTGCTCAATTAGGGCGTTCTGAGATTTCAATATCTCAGATAAAATGGCCTGCAGAAATTGATTATGACTATTTTAGTTTTACACATCGCTTTTTAAAAAAACATTATTTGGGCATTAATGCTGGTATTTTACATATGAAACCAATGGCCGAAACGACAGAATTCTATCCAGATGGGACAGGAAATTATTTTAATTTCCAAGATAGGTTTATTGGTATTACTTATGGATCTAAAATGACTGATAGATTTAGTTTTGGTTTTACCATTAAGCATGTTGCTGAGGATATGGCTGATTATAAGATGAGTGCTTTGTTGATTGATATGGGGACGTTTTATTGGACAGGGTATAAGTCGTTAAGATTTTGTGCGTCACTCTGTAATTTTGGTGGAAATGTCTCTCCCAACGGATCTTATGAAAAAAGGATACTTGATCAAAATTCTGGTATGGAAATAATAGAAGTTGCTTCATTTGAAAAATTTTCACCCCCTACTCAATTTAGGGTGGGAGCTGCAATTGACCCCATAAGTTCAGATATGCAGTTACTAACATTATCAATACAATTAAACCATCCAGTTGATAACGCAGAGTACATTGTTACTGGTGTAGAATATTCTTACTTGAAAAGTCTTTACATCAGAGCGGGACATAAATTCAATAAGAATGAGGAAAATATGACTTTTGGTTTAGGAATTCGAGTGCCAGTTGGACCAGTAAAATTAAATGTGGATTATGGATATGCAAATTTTGATCATTTAACTGATCCAAGAAGGTTTACTTTAGGAATTAGTTTATGATGAAAAGAATGAAGTACTACCTATTTATCTTTTTATTTTTTAACATTTCTTGTATGGAGCGCTTCAGCATTGATGAGAGCATTGAACCAGAAGAGCCAGGGCAATTTGGTGCGGGTGATACAACCTTTTTACAGATACAGCCTTTATGGGATACAAATTACGGTATTTCTGATCCAGTAGAAATATCTATAGCCCAGGATGGTCGCATTTTTGTAGCTGACGAAGGAAATAATTCGATATTGGTCTTCAATCAAAATGGTACTAGGCCAACTGGATTTGAACAACTAATTGATTTGCGAGATGGTTTTGGTGAAATAATTGCGCCAATTGATGTTGATATTGATAAAAAAATGAATGTTTTTTTCATTGATGGTTCACAGAAAATATTTGTTTGGAATCAATATTGGAATGATGTTGGCATTAATAAGATTTCAACGAGTTTAACATTTTTCAATCAGCAAACAGGTGTTGATACGGTAGCATATGCGGGGACCAATCTTTTTATGGAACTTATAAATACTAATGATTGGGAAATAATAGACGTAGTCATGTCAACTAATCAAACCTTGATCGATTCTCTAAAAAAGCCACACATATTTTATGATGGAATGGATGAAGTAAATCTTTACCTGGATGCATATTTTAAGTCTGATTCAAGTAAGTTCAGTGGTGTTACTGTTGCATCAGATAACGAAAATTGGATATTTGTTACAGATAATTTTGGAGGACAAGCAAATCAATATAGAATTATCCAAATTGATTTTAAACGTTCTCTACTTCTAGAACTCAAGACTGGTGATCTCGTCTGGGCCTATACTGGTCATTTTGGTTCAACTGTTAAAGGTTATGGAACAGGAGCGGGAACAGTGAATCAGCCGCAAGGCCTTGATGTGGATTATCAAGGTAATTTATATTATACTCAGTTAGGAGATTACTTCTCTGTTCATATGATTTCACCTGATTTATCAGGTGATTTTGCTGTATATACTTCAGGTTTTCAACCTGGGGGTAATCAAATTATGGATATGGGAAGGTTTATCAGTGCATTGGATGTATCAGTTGATAATCAAAGAAATGTATATGTTGTTGATAATGTTAATTCAGATATAACAGTATTTAATTTTGAAGGGGATTATTTTAAAAAAATAGGTTATGATAAAGATTCACTGACAACTATGATTGAACCTGTAGCAGTTGCCATAGATGATAGAGGTGTGGTCTACGCCTGTGATAGGGCTAGTAGTTCTATTTATAGATTTAAATTATCGAATACTTTGAATGAGGATATCATACCTGAAGATTAATCATGAAAAAACTTTTACAAATATTTCTGGTATTTCTGGTTTATGAATTAGCTAATGCTCAGCAAAACAGTGATGTTTATTATGTAAGGTATTTTGAAAATGATCACAATTTTAAATCAGACCTTTCAATGCTCTCTACATCAAGGCGTGGTAAACAACATATAGCAGTAAGTTACGATGAGTTTGATCGCCCAATAAAGGTAGAGAGATTTTCATCAGCCGGGACAGTAGATAAAAGAGAAATGTTAAAATATGACCAAAATGGTAATTTAGTTGAAAGAGGTGAATACACTGATAGGTGGAAATATCTAAGTTTAATTGTATATGGAGATAGCGAACCTTGGTCAAAAGAGTACAGAACATGGCGTTATAAAAATAATGAACCGATATCATTTTCTGGTCAACAAACCCATTTTACAATCGATGATGGCTATCAGATTTCAAAAATAGAATTTCAAACGATCGATGCACAAAAATACGGTCAAATAGAACTTGATTATGACTATCTAGGTAACCTTTATGAGGAGAGATGGAGAGATTTTCCTTCAGGAAGAGTGATAAGAAGGTTTAAATATAAATTTCAACAATTATTTGATTATATTGAGCCGCACAGCATCGTACAGATATGGGAATTTGGCCATAATGGTGAATTAATATCAAATGTTGCAGTTGACATGGCTCCAGCAGATCAACTTTATAAAACTCCACCCCCGCGTACGCATAATACATTAGATGAGGTAGATGTTATTTCTAGAGAGATAGAGGAAAGGAGAATTTTAGTTCCTCACGGTGGTATCATACCACGTACGCAATGGGATGAATTGCTTCTTATAAATGGAGAGAGATTATTAATTGATTTCATTGACATATCAGATAATGGCGTCAGGTTTCGAATACAACAAGAGGCTGATATTCTAACACTTCCCAAGCATCGTGTACGTTCTTTGACCTCCCGTATGGGAGATGTAATTTATCCTAAGCCAATTCATTTAAAGAGATGAAAATGAAAAGATTCAATATCGTAATATTTCTGCTATTATCATACTTTAGCAATGGACAAGAATATCCTCCTCCAACTGATTTAATTACCATACCTACAGCAGGAACTTTAATGAGGGGAAGTTTTGCAATGGATATGAGAATACAAGACGAGGGAGGATTGATTTTTGGCCTTGGTGTTGGATTAACTGATAGATTTCAATTTGGTCTTTCCTATGGATCACCAAATCTTATTGGAGATGATAGTTTAGTTTGGTACCCTAAACCGGAGGCTAAACTCAAATACCTTCTCATTAACGAAGACAATACTTTGCCTGGAGTTTCACTAGGTATGAATACACAAGGTTTGGGAAATTATTATTCAGACGACACTTTAGGGCGTTATGATACAAAAGCCTTGGGTCTTTATTTAGTAGCTTCAAAAAACTGGAGATATCCAATAGGAAATCTCGGTGTGCATTTTGGAATAAATCATAGTTTTCTTGAAACCAGCGACGGTGATGATGATGTAAATCTTTTTCTTGGTTTAGATCTTGAATTAAATCCTGAGTTCTCAATTTTATTGGAATATAACAGTGCCTTAAATGAAAATGAGATGACTGCAAAAACTATTGCAATAAATCGGGGTGGGTACTTGAATGCAGCATTGAGATGGTCATTTGTTGAATCATTGCATTTGGAATTAAATCTAAATAATCTTCTATTTGATAATGAGAAGGTAGAATATTTCAAACGAGAGATTAAACTAACATATATTGAGTATTTTTAGGTAAAAATCATATGTTGAAGAATACGTTCTTATTCATTACTCTTTTTATTTCTTTACTTCAAGCAGAACCTACATATTTTGAAATAGGAATTGGTCATTATAATAACAGATCTTCTGGAGCAAATGGCATTGAAGCGAAGCCAGATCAAATTAACCTAGCAATTAAAAGCTTTCTTCATGCATACGAGCAAGAATCGAATAAGGTTGAAATTGGTGTATATTTACTTCGATGCTATTATTATAAGGGGAAATATGTTTCAGAAACTGATGACGATAAAAAAATCATATTTAATAAGGGAAAAGAATTAGGCGAAAGTCTTATCAATAATCATCCCAAGTCTGCTTCTGCAAGATATTGGTATCTTGCTAATCTAGGAAGCTGGTCAGAGGTTTACGGTATTTTAGCTGCCGCGAAAGAGGGAGTGGCAAACATAATGAGGGTGCAAGCAGAAAAAATTATTGAATTAGATTCAAAATATTGGAATGGAGGTGGTTATTTCATGCTTGGTGGTGTCCATCTTAAATCGCCATATATTCCATTCATTTTATCATGGCCAAATAAAGAAAAAGCTCTAGAGTATCTATTAAAAGCATATGAAACAGGGTCAGCTACTCCTGTTCAAATAGTATACTTAGCTCAAGGATATTATAAAAACAGACAAAAGAAAATGGCAGTATCTCTTTTGGAAGATTTGATAAAACAACCACTTTCAGAACAAGAAACTGTCGAAAGCCTTGAGCAAAAAAAGATTGCTGAAGGTTTATTGGAGGAATGGCGTTGAGGATTTTTGTACCTATTCTAATCATGATCAATTTCTTAGTATCACAAGAATATTCAGAAAGATATTGGAATAGTTTAGCAACTCATTTGACAGTTGGTGTACCACTTGCGGAAGATGAGTCCCTGATAGGAGGTAGGATTCAAGTTAAGGTTAATTTAGCTGATAATAATTCTTATGTCGATGTTGGTCAAAAATTTAAAATTGATAAAGGTGATATTGGTGATATTAAAGAAATATCAATTCCTTCAGATGCTTTTGAATCATTAGCTGGATTTAAGGAAGGTGCAAAAGCAAAATTCATTGCACAGGTGTGGGACCGTGCAGGCAATAATATTATTGGTACTGTAAGTGATAGTGTCCTAACTATTGATCAGATTATGCCTCAGCTTATTTCTCTTGAAATCACTACGACAAATGAATATGAAAAAACAATGGCCATGCCCGGTGATTCAATAGTGTTTCAACTAAATACTAATGAATCAATAAAAAGTCCAATTTTTAATATAAATGATGAGTTGTATGATGGAGCTGTTGGTTTAGATAGATCCTGGATGTTAACTTATCCGGCAGATGACGCAGATGATGGGTTAATAAATTTCGAAATCATTTTTTATGATCTTGCTGGTAATCCTGGAGAAAAAATTGTTAAAGCATCAAATGGTATCCCTATCATAAAAGACGGTACAGTACCCGAACTAAGTGAAATTAGTTTGTTTACATCTAACTCTTTTGATTCATCAATGGCAATAAAAGGCGATTCTGCTTTTTTAACATTTAGATCTTCAGAGTTGATACGTGATGTTAAGGTCTCACTTAATTCCTCTGATGCAAGTCTATTAAATAAAGATAGTCTTTTTTTTAAATACTACCATGTTTTTGCAGAGTCAGATTCGGAAGGTGTGATTTCCATTATGATTGACTATAAAGATAATGCAGGTAACCTTGGAGAAAGCATTGATGAAACAACAGATGATACTGAAGTTATTTATGATATGACACCTCCAGCAGATTTTAAGGTTGAGATGGTAGGTTCGCTTCAAGGGGAGTTTCTGAAAGAATCTGATATTAGCGATAATGAAAGTAGTAATGCAAAAAAGAATAAGCAGGAGCTTGGTCTCGTATCAATAATTATTATATCACTTTTTGGATTAACTATTTTAGCAGTATGGTTATCCTGGTTTATTATTTTTGGTAAAGCAGGCCAGGCAGGATGGAAGGCACTTGTCCCTTTCTTTAATTTATTTATATTTACAAAAATTGTTAATAAACCAATTTGGTGGTTGGTGATTTATTTGATATACCCAATAGGCTATATTTTAAGATCATTGCAGATTGGCAAATCATTTGGAAAAAATTTAATCTTTTGCTTAGGGTTGATTTTCTTACCGATAGTCTTTTTCCCTCTTCTTGCATTTGGTAATTCTCAATACATAAAGCCGAAAAATTAATCTATTCAATTAATCTTTAACTGGGACAATTAACCTGATGTTGCAAGAAACTATCAAAAAAATAGTAGAAAAAAAGCCAAATGTTGTTGTCATGGGTGATTTGATGCTGGATAAATATATTTTGGGGTATGTCGACCGTGTGTCTCCAGAAGCACCAGTCCCGATTGTGAACTTTATTGAAGAAAAGAAAACCTTGGGTGGTTGTGGAAACGTTGCTAGAAATTTAGATAATCTGGGTGCGAATGTTTTTATGATTAGCATGGTTGGAGAAGATGATTCAGGTGATACAATTATTGACCTCTTATCAAAAAGAAAAATTTCTGTTTCAGGTATTTTGGTTTCTAATGATATAAAAACAACAGAAAAAATGAGAGTTTTGGGTGGCAAGCAGCAAATTGTTCGCATTGATCGCGAAGGTAATGGTCAAAATCAAAGAAAACATAATGATTTATTAAATGTTTTATCTACACAAAAAGAAAATATTCAAGGTGTTATAGTTAGTGATTATGGAAAAGGCATCTGCTCAGAATACTTAATGAATGCAACAATGGAAATTGCCCAGAGTATCGGAATTCCAGTATTCATTGATCCAAAAGGGGTCAAATGGCAAAAATATAGAAAAGCAGATCTAATAACACCAAATACCAATGAAGCAGAATTAGTTTTAGGGCGCAAACTACATAGTGACAAAGATTTTGAATTTGCTGGAAAAGAGATTTGCTCCTCATTTGATATCAAAGCGTGTTTAATTACAAGGGGTTCCGAGGGAATGTCTTATATAAGCTCGGATGAAGTTTTTCATTTAAGATCTGAAGCAAAAGAAATATTTGATGTTAGTGGTGCAGGTGATACTGTTATATCTTCAGTAGCATTAGGACTTCTAGCTGAGATTGATATATACAGAGTTGTAGAATTTGCAAATCATGCGGCAGGGATAGTTGTAGGGCATGTAGGAACTTCTGCAATTTCCATTGATGAATTAAACATAGCTTGATTAATAACAGTATAGAGAGATAATTGAAAGTGGAAAAGTTTTGGGTTTTGTCTGACAGACAACTATGTGATTGTGAAATGATTTTAGATGGTAGTTTTCATCCTCTTGATTCTTTTATGAGTGAAGAGAATTATGAGTCTGTTATAAATGAATCTAGGTTGGTAACCGGCGAGTTATTTCCAATTCCAATTGTATTAGATGTAGATAAGAGCTTTTCTGAAAATCTTAATATAGGTGAAACAATTATTTTAAGGGAAAAAGAAGGTTTTCAAATAGCAAAGATGGTTATAGATAGTATTTGGATACCGGATTTGAAGCGTGAGGCAGAGTCAATCTATGGTACTTTAGACCTTAAACATCCAGCTAATCACTATATGTTTAATATTGGAAATGAGGTATATATTGGAGGGGAACTTGAAAAAATTGCACTCCCAAATCATTATGATTATAAAAAATATCGACTTTCTCCAAATGTATTAAAAAATTTATATAAAAAAAATGGCTGGGAAAAAATTATAGCCTTTCAAACAAGAAACCCATTGCACCGTGCTCATGTTGAAATGACAAAAAGGGCAATGCAAGATATTGATGCAAGCTTATTATTACATCCTGTAGTAGGTTTGACAAAGCCAGGAGATGTGGATCATCATACAAGGGTTAGATGTTATGAGCATGTAATTAAAAAGTATCCAAAAAATTCAGCAATTTTAGCTTTATTGCCTCTTGCGATGAGGATGGGTGGACCAAAAGAGGCACTCCTGCACGCGATAATTAGAAAAAACTATGGTTGTACCCATATAATAATTGGTCGAGATCATGCGGGTCCAGGGAATGGTAGTGATGAAAAACCATTTTATGGGGCATATGATGCCCAAGAATTATTAAGAGAACATCAAAATGAGATTGGCATTGAAATGGTACCATTCGAATTTATGGTTTATGTTAAATCTGAAAAAAAGTACAAATCCTTAAGCCAAGTTGATAATGAAAGTTTTGAAACAATTTCAGGAACACAATTGAGAAATATGCTAGATGAAGGTAAAGAAGTACCTGATTGGTTTTCGTATCCAGAGGTTGCTAATGAATTAAAAAAATCAAGACCGCCTTTACATAAAAGAGGATTAACAGTTTTTTTTACAGGCTTATCAGGGTCGGGGAAATCCACTTTAGCGAATGGATTATTAAATAGATTGTTAGAAAATGGAACTCGACCTGTAACATTATTAGATGGAGATATTGTAAGAACCCATTTGTCTAGTGAATTAGGATTTTCTAAAGAGCACAGATCAATTAATGTTCGCAGAATAGGATTTGTGGCTAGCGAAATAACTAAAAATGGTGGGATAGCAATATGCGCTCCAATAGCACCATATGAAGAAGATCGAAATATTAATAGAAGCTTAATATCAAGTGTTGGAGGTTATGTTGAAATTCACGTTAATACTTCATTAGAGGCCTGTGAACAACGAGACTCAAAGGGTTTGTATAAATTGGCAAGGGAAGGGAAAATAAAAGAATTCACAGGAATTTCTGACCCCTATCAGGAGCCAATGAACCCTGAAATAAAAATAAATTCTAATGGGAAAGTTCCTCCTGGAGATTTAGTGAATATAATTTATGAAAACTTGATAAGCTTAGGTTATTTAAAAAGATAAAAATGAAAATAGAACACGGATTTTACATTTAATGGATTTCATAGATTTAAAAATTCAGCAGAAGATAATAAAAGAAAAAATAGATAAGAGGATTAATTCTGTTCTTGCCCACGGTAAATATATTATGGGTCCTGAAGTAGATGAGCTTGAACAAAAATTAGCTAATTATGTAGGTGTTAAATATTGCGTATCATGCTCTTCTGGAACAGATGCTTTGCTCATACCACTAATGGCTAAGAACATTGGTCCTGGTGATGCAGTTATAACAACACCATTTACTTATGTTGCGACAGCAGAAGTAATTGCTTTACTTGGAGCAGAAACGGTATTCGCGGACATATATTCCTCCACATATAATATAAATCCATTTGCTATAATGGATGCAATAAAGAAAGCAAAAGATAAAGGTTTAAAACCAAAGGCAATTATACCTGTTGACCTTTTTGGTTTGCCAGCTAGATACAGAATCATTAGAGAAATAGCACAAAAAAATAATTTGTTTTTACTTGAAGATGCAGCGCAAGGATTTGGTGGAGCAATAAGAGGGGTCAAATCTGGTGCATTTGGAGATGTAGCTGCAACAAGCTTTTTTCCAGCAAAACCACTGGGGTGTTATGGCGATGGCGGTGCAATCTTTACAGATGATGAGGATTTAGCAAACATAATGAAATCAATACGCGTTCATGGAAGTAGTTCAGATAAATATGAAAATATTAGAATTGGCATAAATGGGAGGCTAGATACTATTCAGGCAGCAATTTTGTTAGAAAAGCTAGAAATTTTTGAAAATGAGGTGACACTCCGTAATAAGATAGCCGATTATTACACATTAAACATTCCTTCCAAATTGAAAAAACCGTATATACCTAAAGGATATATTTCATCCTATGCTCAATATTCTATTCTCGCTAATTCAAGTCAAGACAGGATTAAAAAGATGGCACTTTTACAGGAGTCAGATATTCCTAGTATGATTTATTATAAAAAACCACTTCATTTACAAAAAGCATTTAGTAATCTTAAATATGGTAAAGGTGATTTTCCTATTTCTGAAGAAATATCTAGTAAGATATTTTCAATTCCTATGCATCCTTATTTAACAAAAGAGCAACAAGACAGAATTATAGGTGTGATAAGTGATGAATAAACGTATATGTGTAGTGGGTGCAGGTTATTGGGGTAAAAACCACATGAAAACCCTTTTTAGTTTAGATAGTCTGAAAGGTATTGTAGAACCAAACAAAAAAGTTTTAGAAAAAGTATTAAGTGTTTATCCTGGCGTTCAAGGATATGAAAACATAAAAGATGCGTTGCGTGATTCATATGATGGATTTACTGTAGCAACTCCTGCAGAGACTCATTTTAATATTGCAAAAGACATTATTCAATCTGGTAAACATGTCCTAATTGAAAAACCAATGACACTTTCTACTGATGATGCGGAAATGTTAGTTGATTTAGCAGAAAAAAACAAAGTCAATGTAATGGTTGGGCATGTATTATTATTTCATCCAGCAATCGTAAAAATTAAAGAAATAATTGAAAATGGTGACATTGGCGACTTGCAATATGTTTATAGCAACAGATTAAATCTTGGGAAGGTAAGAACTGAAGAAAACGTTTTTTGGAGTTTTGCACCTCATGATGTAGCAATATTTCAATATTTTACAGACTCATATCCAAAGACAATCCAATCAGTTGGTAGTACCCTTTTACAGAAAGGCATTCATGATTCAACGTTAACTCATATAGAATATCAAAATGGAATTAAAGGACATATATTTGTTAGTTGGTTACATCCATTTAAGGAGCATAGATTAGTAGTGATTGGATCGGAATCAATGATATCATTTGAAGATTCATTAAAAGGAAAACCATTAAAGCTATACTCAAAAAAATTTGATTTAATTGATGGGGTACCTGAAAAAATTGATGGCCCTGTAAAAGAAATCCCATATGATAAAAAAATGCCCTTAACCTCTGAGATTGAGTATTTTTTACAACACTTAAATGGGAAAAAAATAAAACGTTCAAACATTTACCATGGTCTTGATGTAGTAAGGATACTCGTGGATTCTAGTAATCAATTAATAAAAAAATGAAAAAAAATCAAAATTACTTTTGTCATAATACTTCATTTGTGGATAAGGATGTATCTATTGGTGATGGAACCAAGATTTGGCATTTCTCTCATATTCAAACCGGTGCAAAAATTGGTAATGATTGTACCATAGGGCAAAACGTTAATGTTGGGAAAAATGTTATAATTGGTAATAAAGTAAAAGTGCAAAATAATGTTTCTGTTTACGAGGGAGTAGAGTTAGAGGACTATGTGTTTTGTGGGCCATCAATGGTTTTTACAAATGTAAAAATGCCAAGATCTGAATTTCCTCAAACCGGTAATAAATATATAAAAACACTTGTAAAAAAATCAGCAAGTATTGGTGCAAATGCGACAATAATTTGTGGTGTAACAATAGGAGAATATGCGTTGATTGGAGCCGGTTCAGTAATCACCAAAGACATTCCATCATACAGTCTGGTTGTTGGAAATCCTGGAAGAGTGATTGGAGAAGTTGATAAGAAAGGAAATAGGGTATAATATTTTAGTCAATTAAAAGTCTAATCTTTAAAAAATGAATAATGTTTTAAAATCCAATAGGTTTTAATATTAAAACAGCACTTATAACAGGAATTACAGGTCAAGATGGCTCTTATTTAGCTGAAATACTCTTAAAAAAAGGTTATGTTGTACATGGCCTAGTAAGGAGGAGCAGTAGCTTTAATACTGGTAGGATTGATCACTTAATAAAAAATAAAATATATCAAAACTTATTTTTTTTTCATTTTGGTGATATTACTGATTCATATAGTCTAATAAGACTGTTGAATAAAACAAAACCAAATGAGATTTATAATTTAGCAGCGCAAAGTCATGTGAAGGTTTCGTTTGATATTCCTGATTATACAGCTCAAGTAGATGCTTTGGGAACTTTAAGGATACTGGAAGCAATTAGGTTGACCAAACTAGAAACTAAATTTTATCAAGCATCAACGAGCGAGCTTTTTGGAAAGGTTATAGAAGTCCCTCAAAACGAGCTAACTCCATTTTATCCAAGATCTCCATATGGTACTGCCAAGTTATACTCATATTGGACTGTGGTTAATTATAGAGAAGCCTACAATATTTTTGCTAGTAATGGAATTCTTTTTAATCATGAATCTCCAAGAAGAGGTAAAACTTTTGTTACCAGAAAGATTACAGTAGCAGCTTGTAAAATAAAATTGGGTCTGCAAAATATTTTGACTCTTGGAAATTTAGATGCACTTAGAGACTGGGGTTATGCTCCTGAATATTGCGAGGGTATGTGGCGTATCTTACAACATAATAAACCTACTGATTTTGTTTTAGCAACTGGGGTAAAAAGCACTGTTAGAGATTTTGTTGAATTAGCATTTAAAATGGTAGATATTGATATTATTTGGGAAGGTGTTGGGTTAAATGAAATAGGTAAAAATAAAAAAACAGGTCAAACAATAATAAAAATTAATAAAAAATACTTTAGGCCGAATGAGGTACAAAACCTACTTGGAGATTATTCCAAAGCAAAAAGGGAAATAGGATGGGCCCCAAAAACAAATTTGAAAAAACTAGTTGAAATTATGATTAATGAAGATTTGAAAAAATTAGAAAAGTGAGAATAAATAAAGAAAAAAAAATTTTCGTTGCTGGCCATGCTGGTTTGGTAGGCACTGCATTGACTAATGCTCTAGAATTTTCTGGATATTCAAATATTATTAAAGTAACTAAGGATAACTTAAATCTATTAAAGCAAAATGATACTTATTCATTTTTTAAATCCCAGAAGCCTGAATATGTCATTATGGCTGCCGCTAAAGTTGGAGGTATCCATGCAAATAATACTCTTCCTGCACAATTTTTGTATCAAAATATATTGATGGAAGCAAATGTGATTCATTTTTCTTACAAGTTCAATGTAAAAAAATTGATTTTTTTGGGTTCTGCTTGTATATATCCGAAAAACACAGTTCAGCCAATCAAAGAAGACTCTCTTTTATCTGGAAAACTTGAACCAACTAATGAAGCTTATGCTGTTGCAAAAATTGCAGGAATTAAACTCTGTGAAGCTTATTATAAACAATATAAATGTAATTTTCTGTCATTGATGCCAAATAATCTATATGGACCATATGATAATTTTAATTTAAGAAGTTCCCATGTCATTCCCGCGCTAATGAGGAAAATGCACGAAGCTAAGATAAATGGGAATAATTTTGTGAACATTTGGGGGACTGGAAAACCAATTAGAGAATTCCTTCATGTAGATGATTTAGCTCGGGCGATAACTTTTGTTTTAGAAAAAATAAACGCAAAAGATATCTATGAATGTGGTATTTCACATATAAACGTAGGATCCGGAAAGGAAGTTTCTATCGGAGATTTAGCGCTATTAATTAAAGATATTGTTGGCTATAAGGGCAGGCTAGTATTTGATGATTCAAAACCTGATGGTATGAAAAGAAAACTATTAGATAGTTCGTTTATTAATGATAAAGGTTGGAAAGCTAATATTGATATCAGGGAAGGATTAATCAATCTATATGATTGGTATGTTAGAAATCAAAAAAGATAAGGTAGTTGTATGGTAGTTGCTTGTAAGATAAGGTATGAAAGTTACTTTTTTATAATTTAGAAAAATATAATTATTAGTTAAATTTTATAAAAATTAAAGAGAAATTCATTATGAAATATGCTGTAAGTGGGGGGATTGGTTTTATAGGAAGTAATTTGGTTGATAGATTACTTTCTGATAATCATGAGGTAATAATTATAGATAATTTATCTTCAGAAGAATCGAAAAAACGTTGGGAGTCTGGAGAGTTAGGCTATTGGAATAAATACAACTATAGTTTTATAGAAAAAGATGTATCTGAAATAGAGGATTTCTCTTTTCTTGACAATGTAGATTCTATGTTTCATTTAGCCGCATTGCCAAGAGTCCAACCATCAATTGAAGACCCCATAAAGTATCACAATGCCAATGTAAATGGAACTTTAAACCTATTATATGGAAGTGTAAAATCAGGAATCAGGAGGTTTATTTTTTCTTCCTCTTCTGCTGTATATGGTGATGTTACAACCGTACCTACTAATGAAAAAAGTGAACTTCAACCTATGAGTCCGTACAGTTTACATAAATTAATTGGTGAGCAATACTGTTCATTATTTGAAAAGCTTTATGGGTTGGAAACCTTCTCATTGAGATATTTTAATGCATATGGCGAAAGACAACCTCTATCTGGACCTTATTCACTGGTTATGGGTATTTTTGCAAATCAAATCATTAATGGTCAGCCAATTACTATTAATGGAGATGGTGAGCAACGAAGAGATTTCGTTTATGTAGGTGATATTGTGAATGCAAATATTATATGTACAAAAATAAAACACACTAAGAATAATATTTTTAACATTGGATCGGGAAAGAATTATTCTGTTAACGAATTAGCTAATTTATTAAGTAAAACTGCTCCACGCCTCAATAATCCACCTGTAATTGAACCGCGACTTACGTTAGCTGATATTTCTAATGCAAAGAAAAAATTAAATTGGGAGCCTAAGGAGAAACTAGAAGCCTGGATTGAAACATACAAAAAAGAAATAGGTATTAATTAATGCTAAATACATTAATGAAAAATTTTAACTTTTCTGATATAAAACTAGCAGTAATCGGCTTAGGGTACGTTGGATTACCCCTTGTTATTGAATTCAGTAAGAAATTCAAAGTTGTAGGTTTTGATTCTGATATAGAAAGAATAGATGAATTAAAAAATGGTTACGACCGCACTAAAGAAATCAATAATTCACAACTTAGAAACCTTTCTCAGCTCAAATTAAGTAATGATTCTCATTCAATAGTAGATTCAAACATATACATTATTACGGTGCCTACTCCTGTAAATAAAAAAAATCAACCAGATTTATCACCATTATTATCTGCAACAAAAACAGTAGCCCAATTTATTCAAAAAAATAACATAATTATTTATGAGTCCACTGTTTTTCCAGGATGCACAGAAGATATATGCGTTCCATTAATTGAAAAAATATCAAAACTTAAATACAATGTAGATTTTTTCGCAGGATATAGTCCAGAGAGAATTAACCCTGGTGATACTGAACATTCTTTGATAAATGTAAAAAAATTAACTTCAGGGTCGAATAAAAAAGTAGCAGACTTCATTGATGAACTATACAGTTCTATAATTAAGGCAGGCACTTATCAAGCTTCATCAATAAATGTTGCTGAAGCTGCCAAAGTGATTGAAAATACCCAAAGGGACGTTAATATTGCCTTGATTAATGAGCTTTCCGTTATTTTCAACAAGCTAAACCTTGATACTGTTGAAGTTTTAGAGGCTGCTGAAACAAAGTGGAATTTTCTTCCATTTCGTCCTGGGCTTGTTGGAGGACATTGCATAGGGGTAGACCCTTATTATTTAACTTATAAAGCCGTACAAGCTGGTTATGTACCTGATATTGTATTGGCTGGCAGAAAAATTAATGATAATATGGGTTGTTTCATTGCTGATAATGTAATAAGTGAGCTAGATAAACAGGGATTTTCAATTACAGATTCAAGAATTACAATCCTTGGATTATCATTTAAAGAAAATTGTCCTGATTTTAGGAATACGAAAGTTCTTACTATCATTGAAAGGCTCAAAGAGATGAAATGCGATGTGAGTATTTCTGATTATTATGTAAATGCATCAGAAGTAAAAAAGAAACTTGGAATTAAAGTCATTAGTTTAGACAAGGTTACTAATCAAGATGCAATAGTGATTGCAGTTGGCCATGAAAAATATTTGGATTTAAATCTTAAGAACTGGCAAAAAATGCTAAAGCCAAAAGGAGTGATTGTAGATGTTAAATCCATATATGAAAAAGATGCATTTGAAAGCACTAATTACAAACATTGGAGACTTTAATGGCAATAAAGAATAACATATTAGTTACGGGTTGCTCTGGTTTCATAGGCATGCATCTATGTCATAATTTGTTAGTAGATGGATACAATGTTCTTGGAATAGATAACATGAATAAATATTATGATTTAAAATTGAAAGAAGATCGTCTTAAAAAACTATGTTTATTTGATAACTTTATCTTCCAAAAGGTTGACATATCCGATTGGCATTCAATTGATGCTACTTTTAATATGTTTAAACCCAGAAAAGTAATTAATCTCGCAGCTCAAGCAGGAGTTCGCTATAGTTTAAAAAATCCGCAAGCTTACATCCAATCAAATATAAATGGGTTCATGAATATACTCGAAGCTTGTAGATTGTTTGAGGTTGATAGTTTGATTTATGCATCAAGTTCATCAGTCTATGGTGGGAATAAGCTCATCCCATTTTCTGTTGAGCACAGAGTGGATGGTCCAATTTCAATTTACGCTGCAACAAAAAGGTCAAATGAATTAATGGCTTATACCTATAATCATTTATATGGTTTAAAAACAACAGGATTAAGATTTTTTACAGTTTATGGACCATGGGGTAGGCCAGATATGGCAATGTATATATTTACTGAAAAAATTATCAATAATAAGGAAATATCTGTATTTAATAATGGAAATATGGAGAGGGATTTTACTTATATTGATGATATAATAAAGGGTGTTAGAAGTAGTATGAGAAAAAATTATGAATGTGAGATTTTCAATCTTGGAAATAACCATAGTGAGAACTTAATGGATATGATAGCAGTTATTGAAAATTATTTAGGGAAAAAGGCAAAAGTAAAGTTTATGGAGATACAACCAGGTGATGTAGAGAAAACATCTGCTAACATAGATCATTCAAAGAAAAAATTAAATTATGAACCTTCTGTTACCATTAATGAAGGAATTCCTAAATTCATTGATTGGTTTAATTCCTACTCAAAACATTAATTTATAAAATTCTTCCAAAAATTTAATTATCTGATTTTTAAAATTTTTACTGAATAAATATTTAGGGTTGATGTCTAGGTACCCTTTGAAAAGTAGATGATTATTTAAATTATAAAATATAACAACTACCATTTATATCCTCGTGAAAATTATTTTGGAACTAAATATCAATACAGCAGTTTAAGTGGTAATTTAATTGTCTATGCTTGGTAGTTACTATGGTAGTTGTAAAATTAGTTTCTTTTCTTAATAATTCCTTATAGATTACCAAGTATTGAAAATAATAGAGTAGAATAAAAGTAATGGAAACATGAGTAGTATCTATAAAAAAGGAAGGGATGGATATTATTATTATCAAGCCTACGTTCACAACCCCGAAACTGGTAAGAAAGATAAAAGAATTTTCCACTCTTTAGGAACAAAAGATGAAGTGCTTGCGAAAGAAAAACAGATATATTTTGATAGAAAATATCAAAGCATAACTACTCCCAAGGATAAAAAACTATTTCCATTTAAAAAATCTAAGAATTTATTTAAGATTTTATCTTTTTCTAGCTTAGCTGCAATAATCTTCGCACTTTGGTTTAATTATTACAATCGGATTCCAGGTACAAATGATGAACCGTTTGTTAATCGAAGTGATAACTACAAACTAGAAAATTCAATAGATAATAGCCATATTATTGAACCAGCATTTAATCCGAAATCCCAATCAGATAATCATATTGAAGATATTAAGTTATATCAAGATACGCTTATGTATAAGGAAATATCATATAAAGATTCATTAGATAAGAAAATAAATTATTTGCCAACTTATCGAATTATTAGGACAGAGCGTCTCTCTGGATCATTTAAACAAGGGAAAGTTTATGCGATAGTTGATAGTGAAAATCCAGATAAAGAAAACTTAAGAATGTTATGTGATAGTTTAAAAAAAGAATTTAGCGAATTCACATATATTGTCATTTGTCTATATGAAAATAGCAATGAAGGAATAGAAATGGCTAAAGGGAATAATTTGAAAATTAGTGCAAAATCAAAAAAACAAGCTTGGCTGGCAATGTATACATCAAATCCAGTTGAAGGAGTTATTTTTAATGATAACCCTGCAGGTTACATAGGGGCTTACTAAAATGATAAGGAATTTTATATGAAAAAAATATTTTTTTATACCTTCATATCCCAAATTTTGCTTTTAGGTCAAAGTTCAGATCAAAACCAGGTGATAAAAGAAATGATAAAGCATAATAAAATATCTGAGAAAGATGTAAAGAAATTTGAAAGTCAAAATAGCAATTCCAAAATTGATTTAGAAAATGGAATAAGAAAAGAAAATCAACGATCATCACATGAGGGAGGACCTACTGGAAAAGATGTTTATGCAGTAGAGAAAGAAGATTTAAATGATGACTTACGGATTGATGAGGTGAATACATTAATTAATGACAAAGATGAACTTCAAATTATAGAAGAAGATTTTAGTATCGAATCAGCGAGAGAAGTGGCAAAAAATACTAATTTAAAATATTTTGGATATGATATATTCAATCGTGATCCAGCATTATTTCAAGCAACTTCAGTTGGTGCTGTAGATCCTGATTATCTGATTGGCCCCGGAGATGAAATTATTGTTATGTTATGGGGAGAAACACAATTCAGACAAGTACTAGGTGTTGATAGGGAAGGGTTTATTTTTATTCCAGAGATTGGGCAAGTTTTTGTAAATGGTTTAAACCTAAGTTTACTTGAATCAAAATTGTTTCGTGTTCTATCTCAGTCTTATGCTAGCTTAAATCCTCAAGGAAGGAAGGCTACTACTTTTTTAGATGTCAGCTTAGGTAATCTTCGGCCTCTTAGAATCCAGGTATTAGGTGAAGTCGCTCAACCAGGTGCATATACTGTAAGTCCATCTGCTACCTTATTTTCTTCCTTATATTATTTTAATGGGCCCACAACTCTGGGATCGCTTAGAGATATTAGACTTATTCGTGGAGGAAATGATTTTGTATCTATTGACTTTTATGATTATTTGTTAACAGGAAAAAAACCTGAGGATCAAAAACTTCAGCTTGATGATGTTATTTTTATTCCGAAACGACTGAAAACTGTTTCAATAGAGGGTGAGGTCAATAGAGCAGGTGTTTATGAATTAAAACCTGAGGAAACACTCAAGGATTTAATAAATATGGCAAGAGATCTCAAGGTTACTGCTTATATGAACCGAGCTCAAATAGATAGAATTGTGCCCTACAATAAGCGGGAAGAAGTTGGTATGGATAGAATGATAACTGATATTAATCTTTTGGAAATCCTGGAAACTAAAAATGATTATAGCCTGCAAGATGGGGATAAAATTCAGATATATTCAATTATGGATTTACGCCCTAATGCTGTGAATATTCAAGGATCAATTAGTCGTCCAGGGACATATGACCTTGGTGATTCTTTATATCTAAGCGAGTTGATAAATAAAGCTGATAGTCTTTTGGGTGATGCATATCTTGAGCGAGTTGATGTCATAAGAGTTCAACCAGATTTCACTGAAATGCTCCTTAAACTAAATTTAGAAAAAGCTATGCAGAATGACATTGAAAATGATATTCTATTAAAAAGTATGGATCGTATCAAGGTTTACAGTATTTCAGAAATGGTTCCGAAGACTTATGCTTCAATTTTGGGACATGTAAAAAAACCTGGTCAATATAAAATACTTAAAAATATGCGCATCTATGATTTAATATTTGCAGCAGGAGGATTTGTTGATCCCCAATGGCGTTCTCGGGCATTTCTTGAAAGAGCGGACTTAATCAGGTATGAAGAAAATAGAATCACATCTAATGTGATTCCTTTTAATTTAGGAAATGTTTTGGATAATGAATTAGATGAGCAAAATTTTTTACTGAAATCAGGAGATGTTGTTAAAATATATTCCAAGAATACATTTAATTCTGTAAAAAATATTACAATTTTAGGTTCGGTAAGAAATCCTGGTATCTTTGATTTTAAAAATGATATGAAAATTAAAGATTTAATACTTGAAGCAGGTGGCTTCAAAGAGAATATCTATAAATATATAATTGAAATATCGCGTGTAGATCCTGAAAAATTAAGTGATGATTTATATTCTGAAACAATATTTTTAGATATGATAAATGATTTTTCAATTTCCAAAAGCGAGAACATTAATGGCTCTGGTCAAGAATTTAAATTAAACCCTTATGACCTTGTAATTATTAGACCTGATCCATTTTTTAGAACACAGCGAACTGTCAAAGTATTGGGCCAAGTCTACTATCCTGGTGTTTATTCAATAAATTCGCCCCAAGAAACAGTTTATGACATTGTAGACCGAGCCGGAGGAATTAGACCTCAGGCATTTCCCTTTGGCTCAGTTTTCAGTAGAGGTGGAAATAACATCAAAATTGATTTAGAAAAATTACTGAAAAACCCCAAATCTAATTATAATGTAAAAGTAAATGATGGCGATGTCATATCTATTTCAAGAGCTCCAAGTGTTATTCAAATATTAGGAGAAATAAATTCGCCAGGTTATTATAAATTTAATCGAGGAACAAGAGTCAATGATATAATTAGTAATGCAGGAGGATTATCTCGCAATGCGGATAAGAAAAACATCTACATCCAGTATGCTAATGGAATATCAAAAAAATATCACAGATGGTTTCAAAATCATAAGATTAGAGACGGTTCAACTGTTTTTATAGGAAGGGAAGAAGAAAAGGAAGATTTCGATTCAACCGAATACTTCAAAGAATTAACAAGTATCTTGGCAAACTTTGCCCAGGTTATATCAATTCTTGTCATTGCATCTGGAAGCTAAGGTTTAATTTAATGGAAAAAAATAATTCATATAAAAAACAGCAAAAATCAAAATATGAAGATATCTTTTTTGCTGATATAGCGCTCATAATTGCAAAACACATAAAGTTCATAACTGTAACGCCAATTATTTTTACTACAGGTATGATTATTTACGTTTTATTCATTGCTGAACCTACCTACCAATCTGTTGCTAAAATTATGTCATCATCAACAAGTGTTGGGTCACAAGCCACAGGCTTGGCTGCTCAACTTGGTATTACTCTTGGTCGACCAACAGAAACTAAGTGGGTGTATACTGAGATTTTGAAAAGCAGAACACTTGCACATTCCATGTTAGATAGAAAATTTGACACTAGACGATACGGTAATTCAATAACTCTATATGAAATTCTTATGAATGAAGAGAATGATAGAAATGAAATTTTAGAAATAAAAGCTGTGAAGAAATTTCTGAAACTTGTTAGTGTTTCTGAGGACAAAGCTACGGGTATTTTTACCTTAAGGCTAGATGGATTTGAACCACAGTTTGCTGTAGATATTACTAACGCACTTATAGATCAGTTAGTTCAACACCAGAAACTTTACAATAAGAAAAAGACAAACAAATCAAGAAATTTTATTGATGAGAGAATTGTTGAGACAAAAAAAGAATTAAATAAATCTGAAGAGAACTTAAAGGATTTTATTGATAGAAACAGACGCATTGAAAACTCACCTTCCCTTCAACTCGAGCGAGAGCGTCTAGCAAGAGAGGTCTCAGTTCTGAATGGTGTTTTTACCACATTAAAGCAGCAGTTAGAGACACTTAAAATTCAGCAAGTGAAAGAAGAAGATTATGTCTTGATACTCGATAAGCCAGAAATTCCATTAAGACCAAGTAAACCTCAAAAAACCTTACTAACCTTAACAAGTGGATTATTTGGTTTTATTATGGGTTTAATTTTTATTTTTGTCAAAGAATTATTGGCTAACCAGAATAATGAAAATAAACAAAAAATTTATTCTGCTAAAACCATAGCGTATGACAATATTAGAAAAATAATCAAAATGAAAACATAAACCATTATTCTTTAAATTTAGTGGTTAATATTTCGTAGTAAATTCTTATTAATTTTACCAAATCATTCCAAAAATATTTAAGAAGAGTTCATTAAATTAAACAGAGATATAAATTGAGAAAAAAGATGTTTACAAATAAAACTATTTTGGTAACGGGTGGAACAGGGTCTTTTGGTCAGAAGCTCATTGAAACAATTATAAATAAATATAAGGCAAAAAAGATTATTGTTTACAGTAGAGATGAAATGAAACAATATTTAATGCAACAAAAATGGCCGGATGATAATGGTGTAATGAGGTATTTTCTTGGGGATGTTAGAGATAAAACTAGACTATCAAGAGCTATGGACGGAGTTGACATTGTAATCCATGCTGCAGCACTGAAACAAGTCCCAGCTACAGAATATAATCCATTTGAAGCAGTGAAGACAAATGTTCTAGGAGCTCAGAATGTGATTGATGCTGCATTTGAGAATAATGTTAAGAAGGTCATTGCCCTTAGCACAGATAAAGCAGCTGCACCCATCAATCTATATGGAGCAACAAAATTAACTTCAGATAAGCTTTTTACCACAGCAAATAATTATAGAGGTAAACAAAATATTAAATTTTCCGTAGTTAGATATGGTAATGTAATGGGTAGTAGAGGTTCAGTGATTCCTTTTTTTCTAAAAAATAAAGACAAAGGTATATTGCCAATTACTGATGAGAGGATGACAAGGTTCAGTATCACTTTGTCCGAAGGAGTGGAATTTGTTATTTCTTGTTTAGAACTTATGTGGGGGGGTGAAATTTTTGTTCCAAAAATACCATCTTATCGAATAACTGATGTTGCGAATGCAATTGTACCTAATGCCAAATTTGAAATTATTGGAATAAGGCCTGGTGAAAAAATTCATGAAGAGATGATAACTGCTTCTGATTCAATCAATACTATTGAATACGGAAATTATTTTGTGATAGTTCCAAGCATTGAAGTATGGAATAAGAAAGAATTCATTAAATCAAGTAGCTCAACAATTGGCAAGCCATGCGCAGATGGATTCTGTTACAACAGTGGAACAAATAAACATTTCCTAACCGTAAAAGAATTAAGACAACTAATTAAGGACCATATTGACGAATGATTTCTTACGGGAAGCAGCATTTAGATAAGGAAGACATCGAAGCAGTAGTTAAGGTTCTTGAAGGTGATTGGTTGACCCAGGGGCCCGCTATTAAAAATTTTGAGGACAAATTATCTGCCTATTTTAATTCAAAATATTGCTCAGTTGTAAGTAATGGAACTGCTGCACTGCATCTTACATCATTAGCATTAGGTTGGAATAAAGATGACTATGTCATAACAACACCAATTACATTTTTAGCTGATGCAAATGCAATTGTCTATTCAGGCGCGACACCACTGTTTGTTGATATAGAAGCAGATAGTTACACCATAGATGTAAAAATAATTTATGACCTATTGAAAAAAGATAGAAAAAAGAAAAGGAGAATAAAAGCTATAATTGCAGTGGATTATGCAGGCCACCCTTGTGACTGGAAAACTTTAAGAGATATAGCTGACGAGTTTGAAGTACAGTTGATTAATGATAATTGTCATGCGATGGGAGCAGAATACTTTTCCGATGCTGGATATGCCGCATTTTATGCAGATTGTGTAATACAGAGTTACCATCCAGTAAAGCATATTACTACGGGAGAAGGTGGTAGTGTTCTCACGAATATAAAAGAGATTGATAAAAAAATAAAAACCTTAAGAACACACGGTATTAATAGAGACGGGATTGCTGATAATGGACCATGGTATTATGAGATGCATGAACTTGGTTATAATTATCGACTCACTGATATACAAGCAGCTTTAGGAATTAGTCAATTATTAAAACTTGAAAAATTTTTGAAGAAACGACATCAAATTGCAGCAGATTATACTAAAGCACTGAATAAGTATGATGGAATTCTAACACCACCAGAAAAATCAATTATTAAACACGCATACCACTTATATCCGTTGCTAATAGATTTTGAAAAATTTGATATCAATAAAATTCAATTTTTCCGAGAAATGAAAAAAAGAGGTATAAATTTACAAGTACATTACATCCCCGTTCATTTGCAACCATTTTACAGAAAAAATTTTGGGTGTATGGAAGGTAATCACCCCATTGCTGAGGATTTTTACCTAAAAGAAGTTTCTCTTCCAATTTACCCAGACTTGTTAAAGATAGATCAAAAAAAGGTCATTTTGGCTATCAAAGATATATTGAAAATCAAATGATTGATTTCATTGCAGAAGTGTCCTCTAATCACAATCGAGATTTGGGAAGAATGAAAGATTTCATTTTTCAAGCTAAAGAATCTGGATGTACTGGTGTCAAATTCCAGTTATTTAAAATATCAAAATTATTTGCACCTGAAATACTAAACAAAAGTAAGAACCACCGTGATAGGGTTAGATGGGAACTTGATGAAAATTTTATTCCAGAACTATCTGAATTGACACATCGAATAGGTCTTAGGTTTAGCTGTACTCCTTTTTATATTGAGGCTGTCAAGATTTTAGAACCTTATGTTGACTTTTTCAAAATTGCATCTTATGAACTTCTATGGGAGGACCTTTTTGTTAAATGTGGAGGTATAGATAAGCAATTAGTATTCTCGACAGGTATGGCTGAAATTAATGAGGTTGAAAATGCGCTCAAGATATTATCAAAGCAAAAAACAAAAAATATAATAATCCTTCATTGTAATAGTTCATATCCTACCCCTATTAAGGATGCAAACTTGGCATGTATTGAAATTTTAAAAGAAACTGCTGAAAAATTTAGAAATATTTCAAATAAAAAAATTAGTATTGGTTATAGTGATCATACTGTATCTCCAATGGTACTATATAGTGCTATTTTTAGGCATAATGTGAAGTTTATTGAATTTCATATGGATCTTGATGGGACGGGTGAGGAATATCAATCTGGTCATTGTTGGTTGCCAAATCAAATCAAAGAGCTGATAGAGAATGTTAAGTTAGGTTTAATTGCTGAAGGGTCTAAGAATTTCGGTCCTTCCGAATCAGAAATAGTAGATCGATCATGGAGAGCTGACCCAGTTGATGGGTTGAGGCCTTTAAAAGAAATTAGAAAAAATTTTAATGGCTGAATTTTGTCTTGGAACAGCGCAGTTGGGAATGCAATATGGGATAGCCAATTTTTCAAGTATACCAGATCAAATACAGATTAATAAAATCATTTCTAAATCATTATCTAATGGGATAAGATACTTTGATACTGCCCAGTCCTATGGCGAAAGTGAATCAGTATTAGGCATTGCCTTTTCGAAAAGTAATTTCTCTCCTAACGTAAGAGTTATATCAAAATATTTCCCAAATTCCAATGTATTTGCTATTGATGATATGAAATCATCGGTAATGAGAAGTCTTGAAAAATTACGCTTGAATCAAATGTATGGACTGCTAGCTCATCGCTTTGACCTGATAAATAACGAAGTCTTCATTAAAGGTGTAGAAGATCTAAAAAACAATGGCTATATAAATAAGTTTGGGGTTTCTGTTTATGAACCTGATGAGGCAATTACTGCAATAAAATCAAAAAAAGTAGATATTATACAAATACCATTTAACATTATCGATAAAAGATGGATAGACAAAGGTATTATAAAATCTGCAAAAAAGAATAATATTCGATTATTTTTTCGATCAATTTTTTTACAGGGAATTTTTTTCTTGAATGATTTCGATTTAAATAAAAAAAATATGGCCTGGGCAATACCATACATGTCAAAATTTAGAATACTGGTTCAGAATACTAATCTGGACATAATTCAGCTCTCATTCAAAATCTTGTCTGATGCTGCATCTGAAAATGTAATTATCTTTGGTGTAGATAACATTAATCAACTAATCAGCAATATTGAAAGATTAAAATTAATAAATGAAATTAATCTCGATTTTAATTCATGGTGGGATAATATTCCTAACTTTCCAGAAAAATTGTTAAATCCATCTTTATGGAACTAATTTCAAAAAAAATAGTTTCAATTGTCCAAGCAAGAATGGGCTCAACAAGGTTGCCGGGTAAAGTATTAATGAAAATCCAAGATAAGCCTATGCTTTGGCACATCATCAATAGAATCAAGCAATGTGATAAAGTGGACGATATTATTATCGCTACAAGCAATTCAAAATCTGATGATTTAATTTATGAAATGTCCAAGGAAAATGGTTTTATCTGCTATAGAGGTTCTCAAAATGATGTGCTGGATCGTTTTTATAATGCTGCAAAAGAGAATAATGCAGATTACATAATTAGAGTAACAGGTGATTGCCCTTTGATAGATTCGAATATTATCAAAAAATTGATTAGTCACTTTTTTGAAAATCGTTTTGACCATTGTGGTGTAGCTTGTGGAGCTGGCGTTGCAAATAAAATACAAACAAACAAATATCCTGATGGGTTAGATGCAGAAATTTTTTCTTTTGATGTTTTAAAGAATGCTCAAGTAAATGCAAATACAGCATCTGAAAGAGAGCATGTAACTCCTTATATATGGAAAAATAAAAATTTTCATACGGGAGCTCTATTCCCGAGCTTAAAAGATTTTTCCCAATATAGGCTTACAGTTGATAATATGGAAGATTTTCAATTTATAAAATGGATTTATGATAATTTATATCCGGATAATAATAATTTTCGCCTTGATGAAATAATTAATTTGATTGAGAAAAATAAAAAAATAATTCCAAATAGTCACTTAATTGGACAGGAGGGTTATGATGAATTCTGGGAATGAACTATTAAAAAAAGGTTTAGGACAAGCTTTATATAAAAAAGCAAAAAGAATTATACCAGGAGGAACACAATTGTTATCAAAAAGACCAGAAATGTTTGCTCCAAATATATGGCCTGCATATTATTCTAAAGCTAAAGGTTGCAAAGTATGGGACATGGATGGAACAGAATATACTGATATGTCAATTATGGGTATTGGAGCAAATATTTTAGGATATGCTGATGATGATGTTGATAAAGCTGTTATTGAAGCAATAAATAATAGTGTGTCTTCAACGCTTAATTGTCCTGAAGAGGTTGAGCTTGCAGAATTATTGATTGAAATCCATCCTTGGGCAGAAATGGTAAGATATGCTAGAGGTGGTGGGGAGGCTTGTGCTTTAGCCATACGTATTGCAAGGGCATCGACTCAAAGAGAAAAAGTTCTTTTTAGTGGTTACCATGGATGGCATGATTGGTATCTTGCTGCAAATATTGGAGATAGTAATGGGCTAGATGGGCAACTAATGCCTGGTTTAGAACCAAGTGGAGTACCAAGAGATTTAAAAGGAAGTGCTGTTCCATTTCATTTTAATGATATTGATGAGCTTAGAAAAAAAGCTAAAGGAATTGAAAAAGAAGTCGCAGCTATTATTGTAGAACCAGCGCGAGGAGAGGACGCACCAAAAGATTATTTGGTAGCATTAAAGGATTTTGCAAATCAAATTGGTGCAGTGCTTATTTTTGACGAGATAACAAGCGGTTTTAGAATGTGTACTGGAGGATTACATTTAAAATATGGCGTCAATCCAGATATTGCAATTTTTGCTAAATCAATTGCCAATGGATATGCAATGGCGGCAATCATTGGTACTGAAAAACATATGAATGCTGCTCAATCTTCTTTCATTTCAAGCACAAATTGGACAGAGAGAATTGGTCCAGTTGCTGCTATAGCAACAATGAAAAAGTATATGAATTGTAATGTTTCTGATCATATTATTAAAATTGGAAATGCATTGAGAAGCGAATTATTAAAAAACGCTGAAAAAAACAACATTGATATATCTATCTCTGGTATACCAACCTTAGTTGCTTTCAGCTTTGAGAATGAGCACAATCAAAAATTGATGACATATTTCACAATCGAAATGCAAAAAAGGGGATTTTTAGGCTTCCGTCAATTTAAACCCTCTTACGCTCACAAACTCTCAGATGTAGTTAGGTATGGTGACGCATTGAGTGATGTTTTTTACCAAATATCCAAAATTGATATTAGCAATATTTCTAATTTGAATACCGCTCATATGGGATTTGCGCGTTTGACAAGTGAATGAGTGTTATATTTTTTTGTAATGCTTCTTTAAAAATTGGGATGGGACACGCATATAGATGTCTCGCACTAGCTGATTATTTATCTGAAAAACATAACATCAAAATCAATCTTTTAACTACAGAAAGCAAAAAGGCTTTTCATGATATAAAAATCAGATTTCCAATAAATATTTCAGAAATAAAAAGTAACAACCATGTAAAACGATTAATAAAATGTATAAAAACTCACGATGCGAAAATTTTAATTTTAGATATAAGATATGTTTTAAATAGAAAAGATTTATTACTTGTTAAAAAGGAAACAGGGGTAAAAATTATAACAATCGATGATCCAGAAGATAAAAGGTTAGAAGCAGATATCGCTTTTTATCCTCCAGTACCCCAACTAGAAACAATGGATTGGACTGATTATAAAGGCGAATTGTACATAGGTTGGGAGTATATAATCCTCAGAAAAGAGTTTCTTCAAAGATATTCAAAACCATCTAACTCTATACCAAATATCCTTATTACAATGGGCGGTACTGATGAAAAAAATATCACTGAATTTGTTGTCAAATCATTAAATAGTCTAAAAAAAAGAATTAAAACGGTCATTATCGTAGGCAAATCATACCCTTACAGAAAGCAATTAGAGAAAAGTTTAGAAAAAGTAGATTTTGACTTTGAATTACATCAAGATCCAGAAAATTTATCAATAATAATGTCAAAGGTAGATTTTGCAATTATTTCGTTTGGACAAACAGCTTACGAATTAGCTGCGCTTGGGGTTCCAATGCTCTTTTTATGTATCACGCGAGATCACTTACATTCATCAAAGCTCTTCACTAAAATTGGAATTGGAAACTCATTAGGTATCTATCCTTTTGAAAATGATCTTTTTTTTCTAAAAAAAATCACAAATTCAATTGATAATATTCAGGATTTAGAAAAAATGAAAACTCATTCAGCATCTTTAGAAATTTCTAATTTAGGCTTAATATCAAAAGTTTTAATGAAAAATATAATTCCCACTTTATAAAGTTATTATTAGGTTGTTTTAAAAATTACCGCTAAGGCTTTGAAGTGTTTTTGATATAATCGATTTTACTCACTTTTAATTTTGACAAAAAAAATCAATGCGGTAGCTGATTAATTTTTAATTTTAATTAGTTTTTGCAAGATTTAATTAGCATTAATACTCTTATTGTAAATTGAAAATTTTTCGCGATAAAATAAGTTGAATAAATAAATATTTTAACTATACCAAATATTACCTATTTTATAGTATGTAAAAATTGTCTGTAATTGAATTGAGTTTATTAAAGGGATTGTCCGTCATTGAAGGTTAATAAGAAAATGGTGGTTTATTTTGGGGCAGCTGGTTCAGGTCTGGCATATTGCGAGCATTCTGGGATAGTACCTGATATTTTTGTTGATAATGATTCAAGCAAATGGGGGACACTAGTCAAAGGTGTCGCAGTTAAATCACCAGATACTTTGAGTTCTATTTCAATTGAGCAGATAAGTATCACATCGAGCTACGTAAAGGAGATCTATTCACAGATTTTAAACTTTGGTATCAATCGTAATAAGATTCATATACCACCAAAGTCATTAATAGAGTTTCATATTTTCAAAGAACAAATTAATCGAGTACAGACCGCAATTAAACTAAATGAGGTTATGGAAAAATTTAATAACAAGTTTAAGATTGTAGCTGTAGGTGGGACTGCTTTAGGTTTTGTCCGAAGCGGTGACTTTATTCATTGGGATGGTGATATTGATTTATTCGCACCTATAAATTCAAAATCAACACTTTTTGATTTTCTTAAAGGTCTTGGCTATTTACCAAACCATCAACTTGTAGGTACTACTCATTCAATTACATTTACATTGATTCTTGAAAATGACGTTAGGATTCCATCGAGAGTTAATCTTTATGATTCTGGCTCTGATGTCTTTACTGATACATTTGAAGAGTATACTTGGGAGTGGCCAACAATAATGTTTACTCAATGTGCAAAGGTTGAAGTCCATGGTAAACAAATGAATGTGCCAAATCCACCCGATGAATATCTTAATAAAGTTTATGGACCATCTTGGCCTGAGCCAAATCCAGAATTTGGCTACTCTGATTACAATGGCACGACTTCTAATGATTGAATTTTCTTGATTTGGAAAGTAAGATAATTGATTCTTGTAAAATCCCTTCACTGACTGTTGACTGCGTAATCTTTAGCATTGAAAGTGTAGTCTTAATTCGTCGTAAATTTGAACCTTTCAAAGGCTGTTATGCCTTGCCAGGTGGTTTTGTAGAAATGGGAGAATCAATCGAACTAGCGTGTGCTCGTGAAACAAAAGAGGAAACTGGTTTGGAAATAGATACTAATAGCTTGCAATTGGTTGGGGTATATTCAGATCCATTAAGAGACCCTCGTCGGCACACAATCAGCGTAGCTTTTCTTGGGAAATCAAACTTAAATAATCTTCAAGCAGGTGATGACGCAATTTCTGTTGCCATAGTAAAAAATTGGGAAAAAGAACATATTGCATTTGATCATAAAAAAATAATAGAAGATGCATGGCATCTACATAAAAGTAACCAAAAAGAAATAAATATATAGATGAAAGCTGTAGCTATAGTTTTGGCTTCTGGATCAGGTCAGCGGTTTGGTGAGAAAACAAAACCAAAACATTTAACTCATATTCTGGAAGTACCTGTTCTAGTCTGGACATTGAATACTATTATTAATTCAAAACTTTTTTCTGCTATCAACATTGTAACAAGAAAAAATGACTTAACCCAAACTGAAAATATTGTCAGGGAATACTTTTCAATTGATATGTTTCCTCTATTATTTACCGAGGGTTCGAAGAAAAAGCGAATAGAATCTTTTTTATTGGGACTTGGAAAAATAAATGATATAAACTTGATAAATAAAGAAACTATAATAGCTTTATTTGATGCAAACCGACCATTTACACCTTCTAGACAAATTAAAGATTTATTTGAAACATCTCTAGAATTCGGTTGTTCTTGCCCTGCTCGACCAGTTATAAATGGTGTAGCAAGAATAGATTCAGGGCGAATTATTAATATTCCTGACAAGTCAACCTTTGCTGAATTTGTAACACCTGAATTCATAAAGTTTTCAATTCTTGAGGAGTCACTTGAAAAGTACAAAGATAGTTTCAAATCTCTTGTAGAGTATGCACTGGCTATAGGTATTGAGCCTACGCCAGTAGAGGCCTATTCTCTTAACGCTAAACTGACGTATCCTGAAGATAAAACCTTTTTAGATGGACTTGCATTAGATAACCAATTGTTAACCCCAAGCAAATTCAATATATTGAAGAGAGATAGAAAAAAGATTTAATTAAAAATCAAAGATAATATAACGTTGAAATTTAAAATACCCTTTTTAGGAGGATTTAATTAATCTATGAACAATTATGAGTATATCGTTCAGGCGAGTTCAAAAGACTGGGCTGGGGACAAAGATCTTTGTATGAATAAAGTAGATGGTTATCCCGCTATTTATTGGACTATAAAGCGAATTTTTCAAGAAAATTTGCATGCTAAAGTTACTATCGCTGCTCCCGCTTTCGATGAAGGGGGTGAGTTAGAATCGATTTTAAATGAATTTGTCTCCGAAAATGTTAAACTTTTTTATGGTTACGATGCAAGCCCTTTAGATAGGATGATTAATGTGACAAATGATTTAAAAGATGATAATTATATCATTAGGGTAGATGGTATGCACTATTTCTTTGATGTAAAAAAAGCTATTGAAATGTTTGACAAAGCTAAAAAGGATAGTTTAGATTGTTATAAATATCCTGATGATTTTCCAGTTCAGTTTACATCAGACGTGTATAAAGTTGGAGCTTTACGTAAAACAAGTCAGTTATTAAATTCAGAACCAGAGAGTGATTCCTTTAAAGTTCATCCAAAATTTTATATGTTTTATAGGAAAGATGAATTTCATTGTTCTTATTTAAAAGATCTACCAAGGTACAATGATGATTATTACAAAAATTGCAGAGAAAAAGCAAGCGATGTTTACGAAGCTGAACGTACAAATGTAAATGAAAAAACCAGAATCCCTGCTGGTGACCAATTGGGATTTCATTATGAATTAATTACTCCTTACATGGAAAAAGACATGAGAGTCCTTGACATAGCTTGTGGGTTTGGTTTTGGAACTCGATTACTAAAAACTCATGTGAACGAAATCGTAGGTTGTGATTTAAACGAAAATGTAATTAATAAATTAACAAAGAATTTGGATAAAAGATTAGGATTGACCTATCAATGTGAGGACGTTACAATGATGACTTTCGAAAATGAAAGTTTTGATTCTGTCGTATCTATGGAGACAATTGAACATGTTAATGAAGAAAAATACTTAAGTGAAATATTTCGTGTTCTTAAACCAGGAGGTCTATTTATCCTCAGTACACCCCAAAATTCAAAAGGGAGCATACCTTTACATATTGGGCATGTAAAAGAGTACAGTTTGGATGAGATTGTTAACTTAGTTTCAAAGAAATTTAAAATTAAACGTGTAATTGGTATCAAAGCAGGAACAATCATTATCCCCGATGACCCCGTTGGTACCAATACTGTGATTATTTGCCACAAAGGAAAAGTATAAACATGAAATTAGAACATATATCAAACAGAATACGTATTCATTCACTTATTAGTATATATCATGCGGAATCTGGCCATCCTGGAGGTGTGCTTTCATGCATAGATATTCTTTCATATTTATTTATGAAAGAAATGGATTATGATAAAAAAAATTATTCAGTTAAAGAGAGAGATCGGTTTATCTTATCTAAAGGACATTGCGCACCCGCACTCTATGCAGCTGCCGCAGAAGTGGGGATAATTGATAAATCACGTTTGAATGGATTGAGAAAATTAAATCATGAATTACAAGGTCATACGCATAGAGGTTCTACTCCTTGGGTTGAGGCAAGCACTGGTTCACTTGGTCAGGGTTTTTCCTTTGCCATTGGTGAGGCAAAGGGTCTAGAAATGCAAAATATTAAAAACAGAGTTTATGTCATGCTAGGAGATGGTGAGCTTCAAGAGGGAGAGATTTGGGAGGGTGTTATGTTCGCTGGTCACCATCAAATAAATAACCTTTGTGCAATAATTGACTACAATAAGATGCAAAGTGATGATTTAAACGAAAATATAATGGGTTTAGAACCATTAGCAGATAAATGGAAATCGTTTAATTGGAATGTATTAGAAATTGACGGACATAATTTTAACGATATTGAGCAAGCATTGAAAAATGCTAGAAATGAAAAAAATATGCCAACAGTTGTCATTGCGCACACAGTCAAAGGAAAAGGTGTATCATTTATGGAGGGATCTCCAGCTTGGCATGGTAGCTTGAAATTAAGTTTGGAAGACTTAACTCAGGCCCTAAATGAACTGGGAGCATCTGAAAAAGAAATTAAAGGATATTTAGTATGAAAAAAGCACCCGAATTATTAGGTAGCAGTGGAGACTCCTTGAGAGAAGCTTGCGGAAAAGAGTTGACAAGAATTTTTCCAGATCATCAAAATGTAGTTGTTTTAGATGCGGATATTGCAGGCGGTACAGGTATGCATCATTTTAGAAAGTCCTATCCGGACAGTTTCATTCAATGTGGTATTGCGGAGCAGAATATGATGGCTATGGCTGGAGGGTTAGCAGCTACAGGTTTAATTCCAATTGTTACTACATTTGCAATTTTTATGTTACGTTCAATTGAACAGGCAAGATTATCTGTGGCCTATGCAAATATGAATGTAAAAATTATTGCAAGTCACCCTGGATTAGATGTGGGTCCTGATGGTGCTTCTGCTCAATGTTTAGAAGATCTAGCATGTTATCGTTCCATACCAAATATAGTTGTCCTATCGCCTTGCGACCCACTTGAAGTTGAGCAAGCAACAAAAGCTATATTAGATTATGAGGGGGCAGTTTATATGAGGACAGGAAGAAGTGAATCCAAAAGAATTTTAGCAGACGATTACCAATTTCAGATCGGGAAAGCAAAAATTCTAAGAGATGGTAAAGATGTGACTGTGATTGGGTGTGGTGTAACAACGGCTAGAGCTTTAGAAGCTGCAGAAAAATTAGCTGTTCAAGGAATTTCAACAAGAGTTGTCAATATGTCTACGATTAAACCAATTGATGAAGATATGATTATTCATTGTGCTGAAACAACAAGAGGAATAGTTACAGTTGAAGATCATAATGTTTTTGGCGGTCTTGGAAGCGCGGTTGCAGAGGTTATAGTTCAGAATAATCCAGTTCCAATGGAATTAATTGGAGTAAATGATTCTTTTGGAGAGTCTGGAGAAGCTGATGAATTAGCAAAAAAATATGGTATTGATTCAAATGGTATAGTCAAAGGTGTAAAAAAATTATTAAGGAGAATCTCTTGAAATTAGAAGGGCGCATTTGTTTAGTAACTGGTGGTAGTAGAGGAATTGGGGAAAAAATTGTAAAAAGGTTAGCAAGTGATAATGCTCATGTAATTTTTACCTATGCTAAAGATAAAATCTCATCTGAAAAGGTTTTAAGAGATCTTTCAAAAACAAATTCAAATATACAAGCTTACCAGATGGATGTGTCAAATAGAAATTCTGTTAAAAAAGTAATATCTTCATTAAAAAGAAAAATAGACCATGTTGATGTTTTGGTTAATAACGCAGGCATTAATATGCCTGAAGATTTTGATAAAATTAAAGATCATGATTGGGATAATGTCCTAAATGTTAACTTAAAAGGGCCATTTATTGTTACGCAAGAGATATTGCCATTATTGAAAAAATCAGAGAATGCATCTGTGGTTAATATTGGCTCTGTTAGTGGGCAATACGGAGGGCCAAGGACAGCTCACTATGCTGCAAGCAAAGCTGGTCTAATTTCACTTGGGCAGGTAATAGCTCGTTTTGGTTCCGAATTTAATATTCGTTGTAATACAATTTCTGCAGGATTAATTACATCTGAGATGGCAGAAAAAGGTTTGAAATCTGAGGCGGTACAAAAAGCATCTGAAAATATCATCTTAAAAAGGTTTGGTCATCAAGAAGAGGTAGCAAACGTAGTATCTTTCTTGGCCTCAGAACAAAGTAGCTATATAACAGCCCAAACCATAAATGTAAATGGTGGATTGTACTTCTAAGGTTGATTTGAAAACTCTCTTAATTATTTCAGGCGGGATAGAAGCTGTTCCAGGAATCAAGCTTGCAAAAAAAATGGGATTTCATGTTGTAGTCAGTGATGGGAATCTACAAGCACCAGGTTTTGAACACGCTGATGATAAAATAATAGCAAGTACATATAATATCCATGATACTTTGAAAAAAGTTAAACAATATCATGAAACTTGCAGAGAAGTTAATGGTGTAATGTGTATTGCATCTGATGTTCCACTTACAGTGGCAAAAATATCTAGTGAACTTAGATTGCCTGGTATCCCTATTAATTCAGCCAAGTTAGCTATGGATAAATTGGCTATGAAAATAAAATTTAAGAATGACAACATCCCTATTCCCCATTTTAAGAAGATTAGTAGTGAAGAGCAATTTAGAGAAATTATTCAAGAATGGGGTTTTCCCATTGTTATCAAACCCGTAGATAATCGTGGTGCACGCGGTGTTCTAAGAATTACAAAAGAAGTTGACCTAGAATGGGCTTGGAGACATTCAAAAAAAAATAGCCCATCCGGTACTGTAATGGTAGAGGAATTTTTAAATGGTCCGCAAATCAGTACTGAATCAATGATGATTGACGGGCGTTGCTATACTGTTGGATTTTCTGATAGAAATTACGAGTTTCTTGAAAAATATTCGCCTTTTATCATTGAAAATGGTGGAGATCTTCCAAGCTTATTAGATTCTAAAATTAAAACATTAATAAATGATATTGTTGAGAATGCTGGAAAGTCTATGGGAATATATAATGGAATAATAAAGGGTGATATTGTAATACATGATGGAAAGCCTTATATTATTGAATTAGCTGCTAGGCTAAGTGGGGGTTACTTTTGTACACATACAATTCCCATGAATACTGGTGTCGATCTTGTTGGGAATGCCATTAAAATGGCAATTGGCGATAAAATTGATACACGTGATTTAATACCGAAAAAAAATAAGCATATTTGTCAACGCTTTATCTTCCCAAAGCCTGGGATAATTAAAAAAATAAATGGGGTTGATGAATTGAAAAAAAATCCTGCGATCAAGTATCATAGTATACATATTAAACCAGGTGATACTATAGAAATTCCAACTTCACACCCATCTAGAGCTGGTATGGTAATAGCAGAAGGGAACTCAAATGAAGAAGCTCTAAAATTTGCAACTGACGCAATAAATAGTTTGAGTTTTATTTATAAATAATTTGTTAAATCTTTACACATTCTTTCACTTAAATCTAATGTATTCTTCTATTGAGAAAGAGGAACGATTAAAAGTGATTAAAAGTTGTTATTGGCCACTTTTTAAAATATCTGATTTAGGAATTCCAATTGGCATAGAAGCTCCAGGAGTAACCCTAGACATTATAAATGAAATAGATCCAAAATGGATAAAAAGATTGATTAAATATGTTAAAAGTGGAAAGATTGAAATCATTGGAAGTGGATATTCACAAATCATCGGTCCCCTAGTACCTGCTAAAGTGAATAATTGGAATCAAAAATTAGGATTAGAAAAATATAAACAGCTATTTGGAGTTAAACCTAAACTTGCATTAGTAAATGAAATGGCTTTTTCAGGCGGATTAATCGAGCATTATGTTGAAGCAGGTTATGAGGGGATTATCATGGAATGGAATAACCCTAGTTCAAGTAATAATAATTGGGATAATAATTTTCGATATTTTCCACAAGTTGCAAAAGGAAAAGCAAGAAAATCAATTCCCTTGATATGGGCTGACTCTATTGCCTTTCAAAAATTTCAAAGATATGCCCATAGTGAAAACAATTTAAATGAATATCTAAATTATCTAAAAAATCATTTAGGAAAATCCAACCGTTATTTCCCATTGTATTCTAATGATGTAGAGATTTTTGACTACCGACCTGGCCGATATAAAACGGAAGCTAAATACAGTAGGGAATCAGAATGGGATAGAATTATAATTTTATATGAAACTTTACAAAAATCAAATTGGTGCAAGTTCATTTTTCCTTCTCAAGTATTAGAATGTAGAAAAAGAAAAAACGTATATAAAAAATTAGTTCTTGAATCAATCAAGAGTCCAATTCCTGTAAAAAAACAAGAAAAGTATAATATTAATAGATGGGCTTTGACTGGAAGAGATGATACTTCTTTGAATAAAAAGTGTTACAAAATATATCAATCATTAATTGAAAATAATGTTATTCATCATAATGATTGGAAAGAACTATGTTATTTGTGGTCAAGTGATTTTCGAACTCATATTACAAAAAAAAGATGGAATAGAGTTAATTCCAGGTTAAATAAAATATTGAAGAAACTGAAATATGACGTCAATAATGAAACAAAAAAGACTTTTAGAATAAAAAAATACAGTGAAAGTGATAATGAGATTAAAATTGAGAATTCTAACTACAATATTACTTTTAATAAGCAAAAAGGCTTTACAATAAGCAAATTATACTTTAAGGAGCATCCCAATAAATCTTTAATTGGAATGCTTAATCATGGCTATTATAATGATATAACATTAGGTGCAGATTATTTTTCAGGTCATTCAATAATTGAAAGACCCGGTAAGCATAAAGTTACTGATCTAAACAATGCTATTCCATCTATAAACGAGGAAAGAAAAGCTATAATAATAAAACAAAAAAATGGATATTATGAATTTAGATTAGAATGTACTTTTTATAATGAGAGAATCACTCTGAATAAACAAATCAAAACAGGTGTAATTGAACCAGCAATTATAAGGCCATACAGTTTCACATTCATTCCAGAATCGTGGGATAAGAAGACCATGTACGTCTCAACACATAATGGTGGTTCTTTAGAGAAATTTAAATTAAAAGGACGGCGTATCTCACATAATGAAATATACTCATCACTTATCTCTTCACGAAATGGTTTTGGAAATACTGAAGGGGTCTTCATCGTCGGTGATAAACATAAGTCCATCCTCTTTAAATCTAATATGTCTATTTGCGCATTAATTCCATCAATTGTATACAAGGACTTAGGGGATACTTTCTTTTTTAGATTACAATACTCCGCTAGAGAAATGGATGAGACAAATAAATATGATTGTGATAAAATAATTGATACAAAACTAGTTTTATCTCTTGGACAACATAAAAAGTAAAATAACAAAGGGATTTTTATGGGCTGGACTTGGTTCATTCGGCGGAAGAGGTATCCAGTTTGCTAGTGATGTCCTATTATCTAAATTATTGATTCCAGAAGATTTTGGATTGATGGCTATTGGTCTAGCTGTCCTAAACATTTCGGAAATGCTTACTGAGACAGGTTTTAATTCTGCTCTCATACAAAAGCAGGGTAACATAAAAAAATACCTTAATACAGCTTGGACCATGGAGTTAATAAAATCATTTTTTCTATTTATTTTAATATTTCTATTAGCAGATCCCATATCAAAATTTTACGATGAAAAATCTGTTGGTGATGTTATAAAAGGAATCTCTCTGTTGTTTTTACTGAGAGGTCTAAGAAATGTTGGGATAATCTATTTTAGAAAAAATCTTCAAATTCATAAACAAGTTGCCTTAGACATATTCCCATCTATAATTCAGCTGATTGTTGTTATTCCCACAGCACAATATTTGCAAAATGTTTGGGCAATAATTTTCAGTGTGGCAGCTAGACGTACTTCGGAATTGATTTTATCATTTATAATGCATCATTACAGACCTCGATTTGAATTTAAATTGCTTTTATTTAAAGAATTATTTCAATTTGGAAAATGGATATTCAGTTTATCAATTATTAGTGCAATAAGGAAAAATTTTGTTCCATTATTTATTGGAAAGTATTTTGGTGTAGTTATTCTTGGATATTTTAATAGAGCTGAATTATTATCTATTTTATTTTTTTCTGTATTAAATGAAGTTACTTGGAAGGTAGGGTATCCAACTATGTCTCACCTGCAATCCAATAAAAATAAATTGAAAAAGTTTTACCTAGATTTATTTTTTATTATCATATATCTGGCGATACCAATTTCAGGAAGTATTTATCTATTTAATCAGGAATTAGTAACTATTATCTTTTCTCATAAGTGGTTGCCTAGTGCCTCAATGTTAAAATTACTTATTTTTGCAGGATTAATTTCATTTTCTGGGACCTTATCATCAATGCTAATGCAATCAATTGGTAAGCCTAAGGTCGCAACGAAAATTTCATTTAATTCAATAATGATTCTTTTAGCTACAATATTTCCATTATCATATTTTATGGGTATAAGAGGCTTAATATTTAGCCTAATTATTACAAATTCTTATAGTATGCTACATAGCTTATTTTTTGTAATGAAAGTTATGGAAATCAAAATAGTAAAAATCTTTTATCCAATATTATTTTCTGTAATTAATGCAATTTTTTTCTTTTTACCTATTTTATTCCTCAAACTATATTTATTTAGTTCCCATAACATGATTACCTTATGCTTTTTCACTGCATTTGGGATTGTCCTATTTATTTTTCTAGCTATTATATGGAAAAAAATATTTACTTTTAATATCATTGATATCATTATCCCCCATTTATTTAAAAAAAAATAAAAAATGAAAAACTTATTTATTTGTTATACTCCTTTTCACTTAAATCTTTCTTATTCCATAATAAAACAAATGAGTTATGAAAATAACATATTAGTTTTTCTTCCATCAATTCAAAACAACAAGAACAATAAATATTTTGAGAATAGTAAAGGTCATTATGAGCAATTTTTTACTAAGATAATCAAGAAAAATCACATAAGTGACTATATTTACTTAAATAAAATATCTGATAATATTCAAGATGCCGATAAAATTTTTGTAGGAAACTTAAAAACAATTTATTCTCGCATTCTAATTTCAAAAATTAATTACAATGAAATTTCCACATTTGATGACGGAGTTGGACATTTCTACAAAAGCTCATACTTCTTTTCATTTGATGAAAAGATTATAGGAAGGATATTACTAAGGAGCACATTCCATTACTCTAATCTCTTTTCTACCATTAAATCACATTTTTCGCTTTATTTTAATAATTTTATGAACCATAAACTTATTTTAATTGAATATAGGTCAGTAATGAATGTCGAAATAATGAAAGATAAAGGAACTAACATATCGTTATTTTTGTCTAGACCATTTTATGAGGAAGGGATTATGCCTCGTAAAAAAGTAAATAGATTATATGATAAAATAATTAAAACAAATAAAATTAATTATATACAAATTCATCCTAGAGAGAAGAAGAATAATACTATCTTACCAATTTTAGATGATAGTTTAATAGTTGAGGACCTAGTTCTTAGTGGAAGTATAAGTAAGTTAATAGGCTTTAGTACTACATCTTTAATTACCGCTAAGATTTTAAATTCTAAAATTGAATGTATTTATTACTATTTATCCCACGATTCAAAACTTGATGACTTGTTTGCTAAATTGGAAGTAAAAAGAATAAAAATATCTTAAAATAGAATGCAAATTTAAATATAAAACTTTTTATTTGATTTGGATAAAATTATAAAATATTTCTCCTTTGCTTTACCACTCCTATGGATAATTGGTTTGGATCAAATATTACTTTATTTTGTTTCTGCATCGTTTTTTTTATTCTTAGCACTAAGACAAAAGCCATTCAATCTACCAATGCTTTGGTTGCTTTTTTTTATTTTATCATCAATTTTATCGATGTTTTTTATAACTGAGACTATAAGATACTTTGAAGCATTTAGAAATATTATTGTATATCTCATACTATTGTCCGTTATTTATCATTATCGTGATTCTGATGAAAGTAGGTTGCAGTTTTTGCTTTCACAATTACTGATATTCATATTCTGGGTAGTCATTTCAGGTTATTTAGGTTATATAAAACCTATTTCATTTATTGCGCCACTGAAAAACATTTTACCTGGATCAATTTCAAATTCATCCTTTTTATCAGGTTTATTTTCTAATAATCTAGGTTCTAAATATTATACAATCTTAGGTGACATGTGGAGACCTAGTGGAATTTTTACTCATTCTACCACATTAGCAATATCTCTAGCATTATCACTTCCAATGATAATCTTATATAAAAATTGTTATAATAAATCTATTTTAAAACGAAAATTCATAAATATTCTCATATTTTCAATTGTTGTTTTGATTGTATTGACGACTACTAGGATAGCATTAATATCTTTGGTCTTTATGTTTACTTACTTTTTACTTAAAAGAAAATTTTACTTCTCTTTTTTAATGGTCATATTCCTTATCTTTTCAACTTTGTATTTAAGTTATGATTTTATCTCAGCGTTTCGAGGTGGAGGTAGTGTGTCTTATAGATTTCAACTTTATGAAAAATCATTTTATTATTTTTTGGAGAGGCCATTGTTTGGTTGGGGAGCTCAAATGGATATTCCAGGATATGAGTATTTACCAGCGTTAGGTTCCCATAGTTTTTATGTAAATATTTTATTCTCCACTGGTATTATTGGTTTTTTATTACTATCTCTCTTTTTTTTGTCATTCATTCGACATTTTAACTTAAGGCAGTCAAACTCAGAGGTTAGAGTTTATATAAATAGCTCTTGGATTATTTTCTTTACAATTTCGATAACAGAGGTTTTCCATCTAGATATGCTCACAGTATATGTTTTAATGATCTTGACTGCAATTACGTCCATCAATCAAAATAATCGGGTGATATACTAATATGCGTGAAATAAAAATATTGAAGTCTAGGGTACATGTGATTAATGTTGATTATTTGCATGATCATATTAAAGACTCCATTAGTGAAAATAATAAAAAAATAGTAGGGAATCTTAATATCCATGCAGCAAATATTGCATTCAAAAGTGACTCTTACAGAAAATTTTTAGATGAATGTTCCATTGTTTTTTGTGATGGAAAAGGGATACAACTTGGCGCCTGGCTTTTAGGAGAAGTTGTTCCAAGCCAAATTACTTACCATACTTGGACTTGGCAATTACTGCAATTTTGTGAGGATAACAAATTTTCTCTATTTTTTTTAGGCTCAAAGGATGGTGTTGGTCAAGAAGCAATAATTAGGATGAAAAAAATACACCCTAATTTAAAATTAGGATGCCACCACGGATATTTTAATAAAATAGGTAAAGAGAATGATAAGGTTATCGAAAAAATAAACAAATTTAATCCTCACATAATTATAGTTGGGTTTGGAATGCCATTACAAGAAAACTGGATTTTAGAAAACCATACGAAAATCAGAGCTAATATTTTTTTGAATGGTGGTGCATTTTTAGAATGGATGAGTGGGAATCAAAAACAATCACCTGCAATCTTAACCCGATTAGGTTTAGAATGGTTATATAGGTTAATAAAAGAGCCACGACGATTATTTAATCGGTATGTTATTGGCAATCCATTATTTATATACAGAATATTTAAACAAAGATTTTTTAACATTGTATAAAATTTACTTACCAATAAAAAAAATACCCTATAGATTATTTGTATGCACAGTTAATCTTATTGTCCTTTTGCATGCACAGTTAGAATTAGGCTCAAGTATTAAACATTCATCTATAAATAAATCTTCTAAAACACTAATGCATATAAATGACAACTTAGGTAATGGATTTTATTCTTGGTTAAAAATGGATTTTGGTTCAATGGTATACGTTAATCAAATGTGTATGTCAACAGACCAAGAAAACATGGTAAGAGGAAGTAAGAAAAAAGTATTTGGAATCTATGGATTTTCTAATCTTGGCTACATTCAGTTCAAGAAAGAAGATAAACACTTAAAACACTTAGTTACAGTAGGGAGAAATTATATTGACCACGGTTTTGGTAAATATTCAAAATTATTAATAAGTAAATGGAGTAGACCATTCGATCAAATTAGATGGCAAGCCCAGTATAAAGGGATTACAGCAAATATGATAGGTATTCAATTAGATCAAATTGGTGACATCAATCGTTATCTTTCAATACATACCATTGACTTTACAATTTCTGAAAATCTAACATTATCTTTTGGTGAATCTGCTATTTATTCTGGAAAGAATCGTGGTATAGAACTACAATATTTTAACCCAACATTATTTTGGGTTCCAATCAGAGAAAACCAAATGGATAACCAAGCAAATAGTTTTCTTTATAATGGTATAAAATACAGCAAGAATAAATTTTCTATGTGGTATGAATTTCTATTGGATGATTATCAAATTGATAGAGAAATAAAAGAACCAACAACATATGGATTAACCTTTGGATTAGAAAAAGACAATAATGAAAATTTCATTTCAAATTATTGGTTTGAATATACTATGGTTTCTAATCGTACTTATCAAACACAAAGTTTTAATAATCAAGAGGATTATCTCCATCGAGGATTTCCAATAGGGCATCAAGGAGGAAATGATTTTAATCAAATCATATTTTCATTATCATCAAAAAGTAAAAAATTCTTTAGTAAAAATATTAATTACAATCTAAAGGTTACAAATTTAAGGGATGGAGCAAATGGATTAGACACACCCTGGGATACCCCATGGCTTGATGAAAATGGAAATAATATTCAAAATTTTTCAGAAAATTCTCCCACAGAACCCATTAATAGCATTTTAGAGGGAGAACTGTATGCTACTCTGCATAATAAAAAATCTTATCTTGATGTAGGTTTATTTTTCCAGAACAAATCACTTAATACGGAAAACAGTTCTAATTGGACTATATATTTTCGTTATGAAATATACTTAGGAAAAAAAATCAAGTATTGAAAGGTAAACTTTTTATAGTCTATTTTAGTGGGCATTTGTTCTAAAAGTAATCATATGCCAGAATGTAATAAAAGCAATTTTTAGATCTAACCAGAAAGACCATTCTTCTATATATTTTATATCATAGTCTATTCTCTTCTGCATTAAACTTAAGTTTTCAGTACCTCCCCTAAAACCTCTAATCGCTGCCAGCCCAGTTATTCCAGGTTTTACAAATCTTCTAATTCTATATTTTTCTATTTTTTCAGCAATTTCCTTGTCTTCACTTACCATATGTGGTCTTGGACCAATCACACTCATGTTTCCCATTAAGACATTGATGAATTGTGGTAATTCATCAAGATTTGTTTTTCTAAGAATATTACCAATCCAAGTTATTCTTTTATCATCTTTTAGTGTAAGATGGCTATATCCTTTTTCGGCCGCTTTGTTCGATACCATTGTCCTAAACTTCATACATCTAAATGATATACCATCTATACCCACTCTATCTTGCATTATGATGCTTGGACCTTTACTTGTAAGTTTTATGATGAATGAAATTAGTGGATAAAACCACCACATAATTCCGATAAAGACAAATAAAGAAAAAACAATGTCAAAAACTTTTTTAATTAATAAATTTCTTTTTGATGCAAGTGGTTCAGAACGTA